>MDTD01170179.1_pt1 | contig 10614 bp, 10 predicted proteins | sample 811221 | NCBI WGS metagenome assembly MDTD01 (sample SAMN05326646, study PRJNA326480) | marine metagenome | isolation source: seawater | place: Pacific Ocean: South West | collected 2011
CCAGAATTTAAAAGCTGATTTATAACTTTCTATGCCTTTTAGCTCAAGCAGATCGGCTCCTGCGGCGAAACATCCGCCGGCGCCTTTGATAACCACTGAGCGAGCGCCCTTAGCATAGAGCAAGCTCAATAATTCAGGGATGGCTTGCCACATTTTTGTGGAGATAGCGTTGCGCATCTCCGGTCGGTTGAGTTCCAGGCATCCGGTGTTGTCGGTCAGGTCTATATTGATCTCTTCGATGGTTGATTTCATTGTTTTTCTTTGTCTAAGTAGCTAGCTACTGGAAGGAGAACTCCACCGAATCCCCTTCTTTAATCCCATGTTTTTTGCAGTAGCCGGCATTGACCTCCACTACTTTGTCCACATCCACGGCTTCTTCAGGATAAGTAGGACATTCTCTCGGGTTTTTAGACTTGCAGGGCGGTACGTTCTCCGCTATTTTCGCCACTTTTCCATCTCTTATAAAGATCATGTCCAGGGGGATGAAGCAGTTAAACATCCAGAATTTTACTTTTCGGTGGGGATCGAAGAGAAAAACCATGCCGGAGTCTTTTTCCAGGGAGGTTCGAAACATCAAGCCTCTTTCTATTTTTGCCTCGGTATCCGCCACCTCAAGTTTCACCTTGTTGTCACCGAACTTGGCTACAGGCATCTTAGCCTCCGTGGCGTTAAGGGTTGCTCCGGTGCCTAAGACAATCAAAAGGGCCAGGCAACAGTAAAAGAAAAAGCGCTCGACAAAAATTTTTCTATTCATGTAATTTCGGATTGTTGTCATCTACTACATCCACCACATTCTGCTAAATGGAGTCTTTTGATAAAGGAATTGTATCGTGTTTAGTAGAACACCTCTTTGACCCGGTAGAGAAATGTTGCTAACCATGCCGGAAGGAGAAATTATGGCCGATACTCCTGTGTTGGTAGCTATTACCAGGTAACGACCGTTTTCCACGGCCCGAAAAACCCCTGCTGCCAGGAGCTGTTGTTTCAGGGATGATTCATGGAACCAGCTTAGATTGGAGACGTTGACAAGAAGATTGGCTCCTTTGCGAACCTCTTCAGCTATCAACTTCGGATAAACAAGCTCGATATAAATTGACAATCCCACATCGCCCCAGATGCTTTTGAGGAGATTGGTGGAGCCGCCTTTGATGTAACTTTCCCTGGTGGCTGGAATTCTTTCTCTGACCGGTGCCGGAATTCTCTTATTGAGAATATCTATGGGGGCCGATTCACCCAGGGGCACCAGGCGCTTCTTCAAATAAACAGTTCCTTCTTCTTTTTTGCTTGCGCTTATGAGCCTGGCTGCGTTGGCATGACCTTGCTTTACGGTCTCTATCGAACCGGCTATTACTTCTTTGTTTTGCACCCGGGCGATGTCCTGGAGTACATTTAGAAGACCGCCGCTGGCCATCTGATTTGAATTGATTACACCTTCGGGGAGGCAGAGAATCAGGGCTCCTAGATTTTTTCCTAGATTGGCGTATCTGTCTTTTATCTCTTTGGGTTTGGTTATCTTCAGGCGCTCTTCGGCGATGCTCACATTGCCCTGCAATACTGCCAGCGGTACCGGAGGGGTATTCGGATCTCTATCCTTAGCGGTTGCTACCTCCGTACGGATATGGATGCTGTCCATTCGGTCAGCACCCCAGGAGGCGAGATTGGTCAGGATAATCCCCACGAGGGCGAGATCGAAAAGGGCGCCGAAGCGGGGTTTTAACTTATCCGTTCTCTCATCCAACTTTCTGCCCAGGGAAAAAATTTCGATAATCAAATTGGCGATGCAGCAGTTGGTGAGAACCAGAAGAAAGTCCAGGCTGCCGGAGCCGGTCACTGAAGCTATCTGCACGAAAGGCAGTTGCTTATACTGAGAATAAGCGAGTTGATTGATAGGCAGACCGACAAACAATTCCGAAGGTCCCACAATCCATTGTAAGAATACCCAGATTATTGGAATCGAAAAGACGTAGGGGAAAAAAGGTCTCTCTATATTCGGCAAGAAACCGGCTCTTAAGGGTAGGCTGTAGACCAGGCTGGAGAAAACCACATATAAAAGGGATTGGTGAACAACTTCTATTAGCCAGATAGCAATACTGGTTACTATACCGATGAACTCGGGAAGTTGTAGCCAGCCCAGGGGCGCAAGACCCAGATACCAGCTCAGGGAGACTCCGTGGTAACCGAACCCGAAAAGGAGACCTACCAGGGCAGCTTCGAGAAGATTGTTGCACCCTCTCAATAGTATTAGGAGTGGTGCAAGTCCTAGCCAGGCTAGCCACCAGATGTCGAAACCGGCACTTGACAGACCGAGAATACTGCCAAAGAGAAAAGCTGTTGGTACTTTGTAGACCCAACTCAACTGCTCCAACCAACTGGATTTGTTGATCAGAGCGGAAGCTCCCTGGATGATTTGCTTGCTTTGCATTATTTCAATTGTCTGCTACAAAAGATATGGTACACAATCGAAGTGGAATTTGATCTTCGGAGGGCAGTTCTATCAAAAGGATATTGGGTATAGATCCGGGCACTGCTATTGTCGGATTCGGCATAGTAGAGGCTTTAGGCGGTGATTCGTATAAGTATATAAACTCGGGAACGATTCAAACTCCCAAAACAATGAACGCCGGCCAGAGACTATCTATGATCCGAAGAGATATGCTCTGTCTATTGGAGGAGTATCATCCCGAGGAAGTTTCCATCGAAGCGATCTTTTTCTTTAAGAACGCTAAGACTCTCGTGCCGGTTTCCCAGGCCCGGGGGGTTATAGTCGAATCCGTATCCACTTTCGGTTTGCCTTATTTCGAATACACACCCATGCAGGCAAAGATGTGTTTGACCGGATTCGGTCGGGCCGACAAAAAGATGGTCCAGGAGGCGGTGGCTAAGACTCTGAATTTGACAGAGATTATAAAGCCGGATGATGCTTCGGATGCCCTGGCAATGGCCATCAGCCATTTACGAATGAGTCCGGGTAGTCGGCTCTTGCCAACAAGCAAATAGCAAAGACCGGCAACTAACTGTAATAAAGCCATCCTCTGTTTTCGTGGCCGAAAGAAAATTCCTCCGGATAGAAGATCTCCGCCATCATCTCCAGGGACTCGATCAGCCTCGGTCCGGGCCGATTAAAGTACTGGTTGCCGTCTGCCACCACAATCTTTTTGTTCTTTACCGCTTTTAGATGAGCGTAACCATCCTTCTTTTTCAACAGGTGCATCTCTTCCAGGGTCCTTTTGTTGTCGAAACCGCAGGGAGTGACGATGATCACATCCGGATCCTTTTCGATAATCTCTTCCCACTTCATATATGGGGAATGTTTTCCTGGTATGCCGAAAAGATTCTCTCCTCCTGCCAGCTCTACTAGCTCAGGCATCCAGTTGCCGGCTGCCATCAAAGGTTCGATCCATTCGATGCATGCCACCGTTACTCGATGGGCTCTTCCCTCCGCAATGTTTGATGCCCGTTTTTGGATAGCATCAATTCTTTTTTTGAGAGAGCTGATGGAGTCCTCGGCCTTTTCCATCACATTTAAACTGCGACCCACTGTCCTCATATCTGTCCAGACATCTTCAAGGCAGTCGGGTTTTAGAGAAACAATCTCCGGTTTCGAGCTGATTAATTGACAGGCGGCGTCTTCCACATCTTTGAGGCTGACGGCACAAACTTCGCACTGATCCTGGGTGATGATATGGGTCGGTTGGAGACTCTCTATAACATCGGCGTCGACTCGGTATACGCTTAAGCCTTCCTGAACGATGGCTCTCACCTTCTGATCGATTTCGTAGCTGGAGCCGTCTGTTCGAAACTTGGGACCGGTGCAGACCGGCAGGTCATGAATAGAATCTGGATAATCACATTCGTGGGAGCGACCGACCATGTATTGCCCCATTCCCAGAGCATGAACTATCTCGGTGGAGCTGGCTATCAGTGATACTATTCTTGGTTGCGCGACTGCCTTAGTCATTTAATGGTATTACTCCTGCTTCTGTGTGGTTTTCTGATTACTATTCCGCTTCTTCCGCTTCTCCGCTTCTTTGAATATGAGGAAATAGTTCTCATTCAGTCCCTTGAGTTTTTTCGTCTCGCTAAATTTGAATCCGCTTTTCTCTATCTCTGATCTGACTGAGTCCGCCGATTTATGAATATGTTTGAGAATCCATTCTCTCGATTTATGTTCGACCCGGTCAAAGTCTATGACCACCAGTTCGCCTCCGGGCTTGAGGGCTTTTTTTATGGATTCGAGCACCTTATCCGCCTGACCGAAGTGGTGATAGGTGTTGCAGACAAAAGCAAGATCGATGCTGTTCTCTGGTAAGCAGATTGAATCTTCTCGGCTGAGAATACAGGAGAGATTATTCCATCCCTTCTTTTTTGAAAGATTGCGGACGTAGTCGGTGAAGCCTGGTGAGATATCGACCGCATAAGTCCATCCGGACTCTCCGGTTGCTTCGACAAGAAGTTCGGTAAATAATCCGGTGCCGGATCCTATATCGGCTATTTTAATGCCTGGTTTGATATCGAGGGCGGCGACGATTTCGTTGCGGTGCACAAATACTTCTCTGTCCTCGGCTTCAAATCTTTCCAGGAATTTTTCGACTTTAAAATCGGCACTTTTGAATTTTTGGTTCATTTCCTCCGGGCTGTGGGGATTGTGCTGGAAGGATGTTTTGGCAAAGAGCGACGTATCCATTGCAATAAGAAGAAAACCCGCCAGAACCAACGATGAAATTGCTGAATTCTGTTTTCTGAATTTGAGTTTCATCCGCCTTAGTCCTCTTCTATTGGTTGTGTTTATAGATCAAATCGCCGGTCACTTCATCGAGATTTTTGCAGCCGGAGAGCGTCATGGCATTCTCCAGCTCTTTTTGAAGAAGGTCCAGGACATATTCAACGCCTCTTTGACCGGCGATGGATAGTCCCCAGAGAACCGGTCTGCCCAGGTATATGGCAGAGGCTCCCAGGGCGATGGCTTTCAGAATATCCGTTCCTCTTCTTATGCCACCATCAACGATTACAGGCACTTTGCCGCCCACGGCTTTCACCACTTCGGGCAGGGCTTCGATGGTGCTCAGGGTAGTGTCTAGCTGTCTGCCTCCGTGGTTTGAGACGACTATTCCACCGGCTCCATGTTTAATCGCTGCAAGTGCGTCGTCTTCCCTCAAGATTCCTTTGACCAGCACCGGTAGGTCCGTGATAGAGGCAATCCATTCCAGATCTTTCCAGGTGAGAGACTGATCGTAGAGAGAGTCTATGTACTCAGCCAGACCGGAATTGTCGTCGGTTTCCGGAAAGTTCTCCAGTTGATGTTCTTTTAGATTTTCAAGCACTATGCCTCCGGGGAGGCTAAATCTATTTTTGATATCCTTCTCTCTTTTGCCTAAAACCGGAGAGTCAACGGTCATGACAATGGCTTTGTATCCTGCTTGCTCGGCTCGTTTTACCAGATCCCTGGTGATGGATTTCTCTCTATAAACATAAAGCTGAAACCAGAGATGTCCGTCGCTGGCTGCTCTAATCTGTTCCAGGGAGCGGGTGGCAAGGGTGCTCACGGTCATCAATTTGCCGCTTGCGGCAGCCGCTTTCGCCGTCGCCTCCTCTCCATCAATGTCGGCCAACATTTGAAAAGCCATGGGTGCCACCATTATTGGTGAGGATATTTTGCAGTTTAAAATAGTTGTTTCGGTGTCTATCTTGCTCACGTCTTGCAACATGCGCGGTCTCAATTTAATTCGCGCGTAGGCTGAAATGTTCTCTCTCAGAGTGATCTCATCTGCCGCGCCGCCGCGATAGTAGTCATAGCTGCGAGAATCCAGATGCTTGCTGGCCAAATCCTCAAGGGTGTACAGGTTGATGCAACTTTCGATCATTCTTATTTCTTGCTTTGATGGCATATTCGCTGTCTTGGCTAAAGCTCCGTAATTAATTTTATAAACTTGAAATCCGCTCAAGATTTAACCTATTCTATCCTGTCAGGAAGGTCAGGAGAAGTTTTCATCAAGATGCCAGGAAGCGGTACCAATCTCAAGAAGAAAGCCGCTCCCCGCTCTCCATTGCGCTATCCCGGTGGAAAGCAGAGAGCGATAAAGGTTATTGCCAAGTATTTTCCCAAAAAGGCGAGAGAGTATCGTGAACCCATGGTGGGTGGTGGCAGTGTCTATTTCCATCTGCGCAATCGAGGATTCGCCGAGAAGTATTGGATAAACGACAAGTTTCTGGATCTTGTCGATTTCTGGCGTGCCTGTCAGGTTCAAGAGAGCTGCGAGAATTTGCAAAAAGATCTGTTTGCTCTCAGAGCGAGCCTGGGCGATTCAGCGTCCATGAGAGAGTTTTTCATGGAGGTTAAAGATAGAACAGAAGAAGATCCTTTCAGAAGAGCGCTTCTGTTTTTCTTCTTCAACCGTGTCACTTTCTCCGGAACAACGAGGGCCGGCGGATTTTCATCCCAGGCTAGCGTTGAGCGTTTCACCGAATCTTCAATCAAGCGTCTTGGACAGATGCCGGAGGCGCTTAGAGAAACAAGGATTAGTAATCTGGACGTGGAGGAGGTTCTCACTGCTCCTGGAGAAGATGTGTTTGTTTTTTTAGATCCGCCCTATTACCAGGCCGGAAAGCTTTATGGCCGCGGCGGTTCCTTGCATGAATTTGATCACGAGAAGCTAGCTTTTACTCTTAAGAGATCAAATCATCGTTTTCTAATTACCTATGACGACTGTGAGCCGATTAGATCGCTATATCCCTGGGCTAAGTTGGAGAGCTGGGATCTGCAATACGGCATGAACAATTGCAGCCGGGATAGAACCAGCAAAGTCGGCAAGGAACTACTGGTCTACAACTATTGAAGCCCTTGGCCGCTATGCCAATATCTCTATCAACTTCTCTTGAATCGGTTGGCCTGCCACGGTAACTCCGTTTTCATCCACATATACGTCTATCTCACTTCTTACTCCGAATTCTTCCAGATAGACTCCGGGCTCTATTGAAAATCCGGTATTGGGCAGAATCGCTCTTTCGTCGCGGGTCTCAAGATTGTCTATGTTTGCCCCGTTTCCGTGCACTTCTTCTCCTATGGAGTGACCGGTTCTGTGAACGAAGTATTCACCGTAGCCTTTTTCTTTTATGTACTGCCGGGCTACGTCATCTACCTGCCAGCCGAAAATCTCACGTTTCTCTTCCACTGCTTTGCGTACGTATTCTAGAGCCGCATTTCTGGCGTCTCTTACAATCTCGAAGATTTTGATGAATTTTTCGGGTGGGTTCTTGCCTACGTAGCCGGTCCAGGTTATATCGCCATAGACGGAGCCTGGAACGTCGGATTGTTTGGCCCAGAGATCGATAAGTAGGAAGTCTCCTTCTTTGATCTCTTTGTGAACTGACTCGGTGGGTTGATAATGGGGATTGCCGCTATTCTCATTTATTGCCACTATCGGTGGTGAGTATGTGGTCATCTTGTACTGATCGAATTTGTCCACAATAAACCGCTGAATATCATATTCATTGGTCGGGATATTGCTTTCCAGGCGCCTTTTAACTTCCGAGAAAGCATCATCCACTATGGAGCGCAACTTATCGGTGGCGTAGATATGGCTTTGTAACTGCTCTTCGCTCCAGGTTGCTTCGAAAGTCTGTACCAGATTATGGGAAGAGATCACATCGACTCCGCTGTCCCGAACTAGCTCGATAGTGCCGGCATCCACCCGGGAAATATAGGGAATGGCGTTCCGGGGTGAATACTGCATGGCCACCGATTTCCTTCCTTTTAAAATCGTAGCCAACTTCTCTTCCATCTCTTTCCAGCCCACATAAATTATTCTCTCGCCGGGAAGGTCTTTGAGGGCATCGGATTCAATTTGATGGACCAGTTTAGTAGGCTCCCCTTTTGCTGGAACAAAGTAGAACCATCTTCTTGAGAACATATGAGTTTCGGTAAGCTTAAGTATCCGAAGAGCTAAAGGGTCGTTGTTCTTAAAATAGTAGAAAAGCCAGCCGTCGGCCCCTGCTTTCTGAAGTTGATTTTGTATTGCTGTCAGGCTTTCTGAGTCAAAGCGGAGCTTCGATTTACCTGAGGAACTGCTGGTGGAGGTGGTCATTTGCTTACCCTTGCATGCATTGATAGGGGGGTATTTTAGCAAATGAGTTCGGTCGAGAGTAATCTCTGAGGAAATCGCTGACGCTAGATACGGTGTCTTTAGCTGGCTGCCCCAGCTCTTTCCGCCTCGTCAAGAAGCTGGATAAAGTCATTTCGAAACTGGGCGATGATTCGCTTCAATTCGCTTCTCGGGCAGAAACATACTATGCCGCCGCCGGCCTGGGCCATGAAGGTGCTTAACTCCGGCAACTCCACTATGGAAGTCTCATCGGGATGGGTGGACCAATCTTCGAGCCAGTGGATGGGCGCGCTCAGGAAGTACTTATCTCTTCTGGCGTAGGGATGGTTTATCTCTTCGCAGTTGCCGTCGGCTCGCATGAGATAAAGATCGCCGGGGACAATCCGGTAGACCGGTAGGTCGTGGTTGTCCATCTGGTAAAAATCGAGCGCTTGTTGATAGCCCTGCAGTTCATTGGAGAGCCAGAGCAGTTTTTCGTCAGGAATTTTGCCTCTTAGATTTGGTAGGGCGCTGGGCAATGCTTCGGAGAAAGTTGTCTCTCCGGCAAGCAATTTCCGCTTCATTTCCTCAAACAATGTTCTCCTCCAATGCATCGGCAAAAATGATGACTAAAGTTTTGCCTATATTAGCAACCAACCTGGCGGCTTCCTATTCTTGCCAACCTATCGTTAATTGCTGTTGCCAAAATGTCTATTTCCAGCCAAATACTAATCAATCTGAGTAATGTGTCATCTTTTCTTATTTACCACTGCAGTACCTGGTTCTAATACATTTCTTCAATATTTTAGGCTTTACGCTATTTGATATTAAGGACCGGAGAGTTGACGTACATCTAAAATATATGGAAAGCTAATCAGGTTGATTGACAACCAAGAATTGAATGAAATCAGTAGCCAGTCCCGCAAACAACTTATCGGAAGAAAAGACCAATCTCTCCTCCCTGGTCAAACTCGTGGAAGACGAGATGGCTCTTGTCGAGGAGTGGTTGCGGACTAATCTTATCGACGACAATCCTTTTGTGGAAGATCTGCTTAAACAGGTCTTTCTTGCCGGAGGAAAGCGAATTAGACCATTGATTGTCCTACTCGCTTCCCGGGCCACAGCCCCCAAACAGGACGAATTCTCTCGCCTGCACATAATTCTGGCGGTTTTGACTGAACTGATTCACACAGCCAGTCTCGTCCATGATGATGTGATCGACAAAGCCAGCGTCAGGCGGGGTCAGGAGACCATAAACAAGCGGTGGAACGAACGTCTCGCCGTGTTGATGGGGGACCTCCTCTTTGCCCAGGCTTCAATCTGTCTGGCAAGGATTATGAATCCTTCGGTGGTCGGAATTTATGGTCAGGTCCTGGGAGATCTTTGCGCAGGTGAGATAAAGCAGATGCGTCAACAGTTCTCGACCTCGGTGAACTGGGAAATATACAAAGCCAAGTCCGTGGGCAAAACCGCTTCTCTGTTTGCCGCCGGCAGCCATAGTGGAGCCATTCTCAACGGTTGCTCCAACAATACTATTCAATCGCTAAAAGACTATGGACTCAACCTGGGAATCTGTTTCCAGATAGTCGATGATCTTCTGGATGTGACAGCGTCCGAAGAGCAGACCGGCAAACCGGTGGGCGGCGACCTCAGAAATGGAGTTATCACCGCACCGGCTCTATTCATTTTGGAAGGAGATGGTCCGGATCGCAATCGTTTGAAAGAGCTTATCGATAGTCGAGCGGTAGTAAGCGATGAGGGTGTGGAAGAAGCGTTGACTATCATCCGCAATGGCGGTGGCGTAGACAAAACCGTAGAGTTGGCGGCTGAATACGCGGCAAAGAGCAAAGCTTCGTTGAATGTATTGCCCGACACTCCCTACAAAGAAGCTCTGGCTAGTCTTGCCGACTACGTGATGCACAGGACCAGCTGATTTTGCCGCTTGTCTCCAGCTAACTTTCAGGGGTGACTCTTGTGTCCGGTTTCCAAACAAAAGACAAGCCAAAGTCGCAGAGAAATTTCTATCCGATCAATCTGGATCTGAACGGTAGAAGAGTTCTCTTTCTTGGTGGCGGTAGGGATACTCTGGTGGAAGCTAAGACTCTGCTTGAGTTCGGTGCTCATATCGATATTCTCTCCCAGAGACCGGTGAGGGAGATTCAAGACCTGGCGCTCACCCACAGCCATCGTCTCCGGTTAATCAAAGAGGATGCGGACTTTCTTGAGAGCGGAGCAATTCAAGTAAGTGATTACGCCCTGGTTTTTGCTTATTCTAAGTTTGCAGCCAGCAACGAGACTTTATGGAGGGTAGCCCGGGAATCCGGAGTGATCTGTTCCCGCAAACCTGTAGGCGGGGACTTTGTTGTGCCCTCTATTTTGAGGCGCGGTCATTTGAAAGTTTCGGTCAGTACCGATGGCATTTCCCCTGCCCTGGAGTCAGTACTGCTATCAAAGATTGAGTCGGAATCTATTGGAGAACTTGATAGTTACGCGCTCTTCCTTGATACGGCTGCCGAGATGGTCGATGGGTTGCCGA
>MDTD01046818.1_pt1 | contig 10613 bp, 5 predicted proteins | sample 811221 | NCBI WGS metagenome assembly MDTD01 (sample SAMN05326646, study PRJNA326480) | marine metagenome | isolation source: seawater | place: Pacific Ocean: South West | collected 2011
CGAAACAAAAAGAATACAAAGTTTCTAGGTTAGATATTTGTAAAGAATGTTATAAAAAACAATGACAGAAAGAGTAAGAAATAAAAAATATTTAGCTTACCTAAAAAGAAGTGGTTGTTTAGTTTGTGGTAGAAAAGATGTTGATGCACACCATCTACGACACGCACAGCCTAGAGGTTGGGGGCTAAAGAATGGAGACCAATGGGCAGTGCCTTTATGTAGAGAGCATCACATGGATTGTCATAGAACTGGTAAAGAATCTAGGTGGTGGGCTTTGCATGGAATAGATGCTATCGAATGGGCGAAAATGAATTACATGGTATATGGAGAATATACCAGTCAAGAGGAGAATAAAAATGACAATAACAGTTAAAGAAACTTGGTGGGAGTTAGTGCAACGAGAAAATGTTTTTGAAGTTGAGGATATGGAAGAAGCATACAATGGAGAAATAGTATTAGGGTCAGGAGATGAAGTTTCAAGTGAACTACATTTAAAAGGTGGTTGTGATATAAGTTATGAAATTTTAGAGGGAGAAGAAGATGAATAAAACTTATAGAGTATATACAAAGTGGGTTGGTTATTCTGAAATAGAAGTTGAAGCCAAGTCTAAAGAAGAAGCTGGAGAAAAAGTATTAGATGGAGATTACTCTTTGTTTAGGGAAGCATCTACAGGTGGCGACCTTGATTATGGATTTGATAATGAAGAAATTACAGACATAGAACTAAAAGATGATAACTGATATTTTTATTGGGCTTATGTATTTTGGTGGTATATATATTGTGGCAACAATGATGTACTTGATTATTAGAGACACTATAGACAAGAGGTAATTATGGATTATGAAAATGAAATAAAGAGAGCAACGATTAACTTTGAAGCTGTCAAACTTACTATGCGACAAGACAAGCATGGATTTATATTAACTTTATCAGTACACCCTGAAGATGTTCCTGAAAGTTTATTTAGGGATTGGGTTGGTTCTAGGTATCAAGTTGCTATGGTACAGCTTGATGACAATGAAGAACCTATAGTTCCAAAACAAAAGACAGATGGAGAAAGGGCAATAGCAAGGGCTGGTTTAATGTGTAAAGACAAGGACTTTCAAAGGTTTGTTGGAGAGAGATGCGGATTTATAGATTTTACTGAAGCAGAAACAGTAGCTTATGTAAGAGAATATATTGGAGTTAAAAGTAGAAAAGAGTTAATGGACAACAAAGAAGCTAGAGATAAACTTTCTGAACTGGTAGATATGTTTACAGAATGGCTGTAAAAGATAAGCCTACTACTAAACAAAGATGGTGGGCTTGGCACAAAAAGAATCCTAAAGTATGGGTATTGTTTCAGAAGTTTACTTTTGAAGCTATTCGTTCAGGTAGGAAAAACTATTCTCACTGGGCTGTTATGCAACGCATTAGATGGGAAACAGATGTCAACACTAAGGGCGATTGCTTTAAAATATCCAACGACTTTATCTGCTACTACGCAAGATACTTCATTCACACCTATCCACAACACGCAAACTTCTTCAGAATAAGACCTTTAAAAGAAGAAAAGTAATACAGTCATAAACAATAAATACCACTTACCAGTGGTAATCTAGCTGTAAAATTCACAACAACTGTAAAATAAAACCTTATATCTATGGGCTTTATTAAGTATATTGACTAAAAAATTCTGGATAGCAGGGCATGGTTTAAATATTAACCTGTTAATACTTATCTTACTACTGCTCTTTCTCTAAACTCTTCCAGATAAAACTTGCGTTGTTCTGGTATTCCTTTTAATAAATCATTTTTAGTAGCTCTTATATTATCAAGTTGAGCTTTCTTTTCTTCAGCAGAAAGAGTTGTGCTGTTTACTATCTGAGCTTCAAAGTTTCTTATTTCTTTAAGTTGGTCGGCTGTATCTGTAAGCTCAGACTGTAGATTTTTTAGTGCTTCCATATAGCCTATTTGGTATTCATCAAGCATACCCAATACATATAAATCTCCCTTATCAACAGCTTGTTGTTCTATTTGTCTAAATGTTTTAACTAAATCGTCCACATCTTTTTTCATACTGTAAAATTGATTCTCAAAATTACTACCTTCTGCTGGTAAAAGAAAAGTTCCTACAACTGGAAGTCTGTCGATACCAAACTTTACTCTTTCTGCGTCTGTTAAACCTTCTCTAATTAAACTATCTGTTGCCATCATTACCCAAGAGCCTAATGTTCCGCTATAACTTCTAAATAAATTTTCTACATACAAAGGACTTATGTTTAACTCATCTCCTATAACTTTAGATAAAGTATCTGTCTGCGGTCTATATGCTAAATCTCCAGTGCCTTTTAAATAATCAGGTACTATTTGTCTGCCTGTAAAAAAGTCATAGTTAAAAAAGTTTTCTAGTAATGGGTCAACTGCTGTTGGTGGTGTTATTGAAAGAGTATGACTTAAATTTCTTTTTAAACTATCTGCGACATCTTTACCAGCTATATCGTCCATAAAATAAGAGGTAAGTCTTTCGGGTATAGTCATGGTAATTAAGCCTACTTCAAAAGGTTTGGGTATAGCTATTGGTTGTCCAACTAATTTTTTACTGCCCGGAATAATTAAATAGTTATCTTTTATTTCTTCAGGGGCTTCTTCATATTCTTCTGAATCTTTTGCTAATAAATAATAAAATACTGATAAAGAAGCTACAGCAGACACTCTCATTAATACAGCTTTAAGTCTTTTACTTCTTGATAAACCTTTACCTATACCATATCTTCCTGTTAGTCCTCTATAAAAAACATCTAGTCCTTGTAGTCTAGGATTTAAAAACATGGTTGACTGTGCATATAATTGAAACAACTGATTGTTGCCACGCCTTGTAAAGTTTAAAACTTCTAATGCTTGAAATATAGCTTCAGCTTCGTTGTTTGTTCTTTTTAATGTGTCTTTATATACAGCAACTCTAGTAGCAGCATCTGTTATAGCTGTGCCTTGTCCTAATATATCCCATACTGTAGATAATAAATCTATAGGAAACATATAAACTTTTTCTACTAAAGGTCTTTCACTTTTAAAAGCATTTTTATATAAATTATTTATAAGACTTTCAGTGCTATCTATATCTCTTACACCTTTATCGTATCCTGTTATTATTCCTGCGTTTCTTAATTTTACGAACTCTTCTGGAAGTCTGCCGGTAATCATTCCTTTAGCTATGCTCATACTTTCTTTTATAGAAGATATTATTGGAACATAATTAGCACCACTTAAAACATAAGCAGATGCAGAATCTCTTACTATTTGTCTAAACCAAAAGTCAGGAACTCTTGTAATTAAATCACTTACAAAACCTTTAGTTCCTCTAAGAATACTCATAAACAAACCTTGTGGTGCAAAATCTCCTTGATTCATAACACTAAAAGATTGATACAACATTGGGTCATCTACTTTAAAGTTTACATTTTTTCCTTTAACTCTTATGGTAACTATGTCTGGTCCTTTAACATTACCTTTAACTTTTTGTGCAATACCCATGTCAACAAAGTTACGCATTACTCTATTGGCTGCTATATTTTTCATACCTAAATTTATAGCTGCTCTTAAATTATTTGTAATACCTGTTATTGGGTCAACAATATCTTTTTCCTCACTACCTTTTGCTCTTTGAAATGGGGTTACAGATAAACCTTGAAATATTTGTGGTCCTTTAAATCCCTCTACTCCTTCTAGTGGTCTGTAAAAAGGTATATAGTCTGCATTTTCTAACCATGTTTTACCTGTTTGTTCATCTAATACACCAGTGTCAACTAAAAACTGAACTGTATGTTCATTAGTTCTGTTGTATTCATCAATCATAGTTTGTAATTCAGGATAGTCTTGCAAAACTTGTTTAGCTTTTTTTCTATCTGCTGCTGTTACTTTTACTTTTCTACCTTCTCTATTAAATCTTGTTTCTCTTTTTACTCTCATTACAGATTGAAACGCCCAAAGTAAATTAGGATTTTCATAAGCTGGTTTAAACACATCAAAGAATGGTGTTATAGGTTTATTATCTATGGGAGATATATTAGTTACATAAGTGTATCCTTTATCTTTATCATATACAGGCACACCTCTTAAAAATGCTTGTTGAAATATATCACCTGACCTATCAGAAAAATATAAAGCTGCACCTGCTGACATACTAGCAAGTAACATTTTATCTCCATATTTATTTTTTCTACCTGCTTTGTAATCTGTTTCTGCTAATCTTGCATACTGGTCTAAAAAACCTTCTCTAAATGCTAGTGGGTCAACAGATTTAAAACCCTCTAATACAAGTTGACCGGTAGTTTTATTTTCAATAGTGTCATCTCTTACTGTTAAATTTTCTATTAACTCTTCAGCATTTTTATTTAAAGGTTTATTACTTTTATTAAATGAATATTTAATTTTAGTTTCATTAGGTATGTCTGCAAGAATAGCATTTACATCTGCGTTGTTTTCAGCTGGACTATTTTTTATTTCTTGTTGTGTTTTTACTGCAGTTGCTACAGCATTAGGAGAAGCATTAGTATTTATTACAGGGGTAACACCTGCTGCTATTGAATTTTGTTTTTGTTCTTCAGCAATTCGTAAGAGGGCGTTATCTTGTTCTGTGATTTCCTCTTCTCGTAAAGTTTTTTCCCTTCCTCCTCTGCTTCTAATTCTATTTTCATCAACGATTCTATCGTCTTGAAATAATTCGGTGGTATCTTCTTCAACAATTTCTTCTCCTATTTTGTAGTTGTTATTAATATAAGCAAAACCAATATTTTTAAAGGTAGGTTCTTCTTTTGCTATTTCTTTTAATAAATTATAAGTATCTCTTACTGAATTATCTATTGATAATAAATAATCAAGATTTACAAACCTACCTGTTTCAGCAAATCTAGTAACATTTCTAACAATAGCTTGGTTAATATCAGCATCTGGATAAACAATATCTACTTTGTATCCACTTTTTATTAAATCTTTTATAAATATTTTTGTTGTATATAAACCAGTTTTTTGTTTTGCCCTGCCAGTAACTTTTGGAATTATTAAGTTTGCACCTTCAGATATAAATTGTCTGTTTAAACTAGCAGCAAGTATTTTAGAAAACTTATGTGTAGCATTAGCACCAATTCCATTTTTAAATTCAGGCATTTGTTTTTTAATATCATCTGCATCAACTATTGCATAACCTTTTCTTGCTGCTATATCTTCTGCAAATGTTGACTTACCTGCTCCGGGTGGTCCAATTATAATTACTGCTTTCTTTTCGTATTTTAAATTGCCACCAGCATAATCAGTTGCAGTTTTAACTGCATCATCAGCCATGTCATCTATTCTTTTTTCTAGTTGTGAAGCTGTTAAATTTTCATAAACATCTGGAATAGATAATGCTTCTGTTTGTGTAGAAAGCATAGCTGGATGCAATACTAATTCATATATATCATCTATAGATATATTTTCTCTTTGGAATTTTGATTGAGTTGCTAGTTTAAATAAATCTTGTCTTGCTTCTATTAATTCTTTTTGTGTTAAAGTAGGTTCAGAACTTATTTCTGTATTTTCTTCAAACTCTTGACTTAACTTTATTCTTCTTTGTAATGTATCAGCAACTTTAGAAAGGTGTGTAGTTATTACTTCTTTACCTAAATTAGTTAATGTTTCAGGGTCTATTAAAAATTGTTTAGGAATTAAAAGTTCTGCTTCTCCTTTAAAATTATACGCATTACTAAATACATTAAATACAGGATTATATGGAAACATTGAAGAACCTCTATATAAAGCTTCCATGTTTGCTGCTATAGCTTCTTTTGGTAAAAGAAATTTTTTAACATTAAATCCATATTTAGCTATGTCTCTTGGACTAGCATCTAAAGACTCTACTTGTGCTTTAAATTGAGGTAAACTAATGCCTTCTTCTTCTAATTTTCTATTGTAATATTGTCTTTCTATTCTATCTTCTCTTCTAGTTCTATTTTTTCCAAATGCTTCAGCTATTGATTTGCTAACAGTAACAGGTATTAAATTAAATTTTTCACTTATATCACTACCTCTATAAACTAATATTTCATCAGGAAATAATGCTATAGATTGTTCTGTTACAATATTTATTGCGTCATAAATTTGTTGTGCTTCTTCAACAGTTAAATCTTTTGGATATTCAAAAGGACCATAAAGCAAATTTTCCTTCATTTTTTCAAACATTGATAAGTCTGATTTAAAAATATCAGATTGTATAAATGCTTCAGAACCAAAGTCCATTAATGGTGCTATATATTCTGAACCATTACCTCTACCTACTGTTAAAAATCTTTTTATATTTATAGGAATTCTATTAGTGCTTCCATATAGTTGTCTAAAGTATCCCTCTAATGTGGGTGCACCTGATTGTGTTTCTAAATTTTCTTTTGTTTCTTTTGTTAATCTAGCGTTGGTTTCTCTTAGTTTATATTTATTAGTAACTGGAGCAACATCTATAAATGTTTCTGATATTTTTCTACTATCTAAAAAGACATCATCATTAACTAAAAGGTAAGGTTTATTACCATAAGTTTTATTTAAAGCTCTTTGTAATGGTTCTATATAACCTGTTCTTAAATCTGGTTGATAACTTATAGTTACATTGTTACCTAATAACATAGGATTAAATACTATATCATCTGCTCTAAATCTTACCTTTGTTATTTTTTGTCTATTACCTTGTTTTACTTGATAAGGTCTTTTAATTGATTGAGCTGCTATTTGTGCTAATCTTTCAACACTATATATTATAGGGTTAGAATATTTTCTATTGTTGATTGCATTTGGTCTTTCACCAACTATGTAACCCTCATAAAAACTTGGGTCAATTTGATTTGATTCTTTATTAAATCTTTGTAACTGAAATAAATTTTTATTATTATTTGTAATAGTATTATCGTTATAACTATTTATTGTTTCTACAAACATTTGTTGACTTGTAAATTGCAAGTTTGTTAATAATTTATTTATTCTATTACTTGGCAAATTAGTTATTTGTTTTGCTTCGTTAGGATTTTTTACTAAATCAATAATATCTAAATACACCTGACTTAAATCATTTAGTTCAGAAGATAAATTTGATGCAGTAAATCTACTTAAAAAACTTTGTAACTCAGAAGTTATTTGAGGTGTCCAATCAAACTTATTTGTTTCTGTTCTTGAAGCAGTTACTTTTTCAGCATCTTTTTTTATTCTTATTCCATCAGGTGATTTAGCAACTTGCTCACTATTTATTTTATATTTGACACTTGGTTCATCAGCTACAATAGTTTCATCTATTGTTGGTATATCTATAGCTTGTTCTGTTTCTAGTAAACCTCTTGTTTTACCTGTAGTTCTTTCTGCTATTTTGCCTTGTAAAGTTTTTTCTACTATATCTTCTACTGTAAAAAATCCGTTATCTAATAAAGCATTACCAAATGCCTTTGCAAAGTTAGATATTTTTTCTAAAGCTGTTCTTGGTCTGCCAGTAATTTTTGGATTATGTAATATATAATCTTCAAATATTAAAGCCATTCCCTCTTCTAATATATCAACAGGACTTTCATATCCTTGTCGCCCTGTATATTGTTCAGTAGCAAATTGAAGATATGTTTTGTCTGAATATTTTTCTTCTGTGTTTAATTCTTTCTGTAATGCTTTTGATAGTTTAGGACTTATTTTTTTATTGTTTGCTGTATTTCTTAAAGCTTGTATTTCTTGTTGTGTAAAAGCACCTGCTTGTATTAATGCGTGAAAGTTTTCATGTCCTTGTGTTCTAGCATAATTATTTAAAAATTCTTTTGGATTTTCTTGTAATAGTTTTACATCTGCTTCTGTTATTGTATAAAGTATTTTATTAAATGTAGGATTATAACTACCAGCTGCTTCTAATATTGTTGGGTCTTTTAATTCATCTAAGAAAGTAGAAAATTTTTCTCTTACATTTTTATTAATAGTATTATTTTTTATAATACTTTGTTTAAAGTCTTCTAATTTTTTATTTACTTCTATGTCTGTACTTAATTTACGAGTGCCATCTGCGTTATATATTTGATTGTCTGTTCCAACAAACTCAAACTTGTTACCTTTTTTATTTACATAACCAGCAGTAACAAAGTACTCCATAATTCTTTTTGCAGATACTTTATTTAATCCTGTTGCATCTTGTATTATTTTTAGTGTAGCTTTACCTTGTTTTTCTATTTCAGCTTTTGCTTTGGCATAGTCATTAGTATCAAAACTTCTTGGAGTAAAGTCTGGTAAGGCTATTGATTCTGGAGAAGCTGGTAAATTTTCTAATAAAGTAAACAATACTCTTTTTTGAGCTATGCTCATTTTATCTACATTTTGTTCTCCGACAAATTGTAACCCTAGTCTTTTAAAAGAATCTGTATTTACATTACTGTCAATGTTTTTATCATTTAACAAAGTATCAAATGCTTTGCTTGATATAGATTTTTTAGGTTTAGCATTTAATGTGTCTGCTTTTATTCGCATGACTGCATCAAATTGTTTTTTAGGTAAGTTTGTTTTTAAAACTTCAGGAGATATAAAGTATTTACTTTGAGCTATATTTTTTAATTCATTTACTGTATCTAATGAAACTCCTGCATCTTCTATATTTCCAAAAGTTATTCCATCAATTACAGTGTTTAATACTTCATTAGCAAATGATTCTACAAATGGATTAGTAATGTCTAAGTTTTGCATTACTCCATCTTCTAAAAATGTTTGTTGATTTACATAAGTATTAACTTTATTGTTTAACTCTTGTTGTATTTTTACTGCTCTTTCATTATTGTCATAACTAGCAAAAGTTCTAAATCCACTAGGGTCATTTCTGTCTAATGTTACAATGTCAAAAGTTCCATCTGTATTTGTTCTAACTTCAAATTCATTTCTTGTATTAAGCTCGTTATATGCAATATCTTCGTAACCATTTTCTTTTATAATTCTTTGAGCTTCTAAAATTTCATCTGTGGTTCCAATTTCTTTTAAAGTTAAATCTAATATTTCTTCATCAGATTTTTCTGGATTATTATTTTTTAACCTATTAAATGTTTCTTGGGTTTTTGCATCAATAATTTTTTGTTCTTGTTCAGAAAGATTATTGTAGTCATTTACAAAATTTGTAAATCTTGTTCTTTGGTCATTAATAGCTTGTTGTTGTATATTTTTATAATCTGCAAATCTTGTACCTGCTTGTGCTAGTATCGTTTCTACAGGAGCAAAAGCTAATTCACCTATAGCTTCCATAAATACTTCACCAACTCGTATTTCTTCTCCTTCTTCTAAAGTACTTCTTTGAGCAAAGTATTCTCCTGCTCCACCTAATGATGCTTGTAATGGTGGTTGTACTACTAAAGAATTAAATATTGCTCTTCTACCAGCAGAACCTAATCTAGCAGGTGCTATTATTTTAGAACCAAGACCAAAAGATAATGTATCAAAAGCAGCTATACGAGTTGCTCTTTTTCTTGCATATTCTTTTGTATTATTTACATTTTCTTTATCAGATAAAAACCTTGCAACAGCTTCTGCATCATTTATATTTACACCTTGTTTTTGCATATACTCTATGAAAGAGTAACTGTAATCCACCGAACCAGAAGCAACACCTGTTGCTATTGCACCTGCTACTAAATTACCAGTAAGAAGAGTTGTTCCAACACCAGCACCTAAAGAAACAGACATTGGTGCAGCACTTGAAGCTAATACCTGAAATGCTAAATTAAAAGGGTCAGATAAAAATATTTCCATAGCTTCATCAGCAGATGATGCTTTGGTTAAATCTTCAAAAGATTTAGAGTATGTTATACCTGATTGAAACTCTACAGATTTATCTATGGCTTTTTGTTCATCATCAATAAGTGCATCTAATCCTAGTCCTAGTTTGTCATATACATAACTAGCATCTATAGTTCCAATTCTTTTGTATAAAGGGTCAGTTATAGTTTCGTAAGTACTAATACCTTTTTGTATATCTTCATCTGTTAAATCATCTTTACCTTTTATTAATCTATCTATTTCATTTAATCTATCTTTATCTTCTGTAGTTAAAGAAACTTTAGATAAAATTTTATTTCTTTCATCTTGTAATTGAAATTTTAAAACAAGTAAATCTTGTTGATTAAATCTTGCTGGTTGTTCTCTAAATATTTTAGAACCACCACCCCTTATTTGTAATCCATAACCGCTGCTTTCTTTATCTTCTTCAGTATAATCTCTTCTACCAAAAAATCTTCCTTCGTTTTCTTCAACACGATTTAAAAGACTTGCACCAATTAATGCAGAACTGGGCAAGTCTGTAGATATTTCAGGTTGAGGTTCAGGTTGGGGTTGAGTTTGTGAAGTGAAATCTTCTTGGGGTTGGGGTATATTGTAGTTAGCTAAAAACTTTTCTTTTTCTTCTAAATAGTTTTCGTCAGTTACACTGTCAGGTAACTGGTGTATTATTCCATCAGGTGTTTCAACAAACTTAGGCATTGATGGTTTTTACCACATCATTAAAATCTTGAACAGATTGACCTACAACACCACCAGAATAATTTTGTTGTATTGTAGGAAGTCCTAGCTGTTGCCTTATTTCTATTTCTTTTCTTAATCTTACTCTATCGTA
>MDTD01151783.1_pt1 | contig 10613 bp, 12 predicted proteins | sample 811221 | NCBI WGS metagenome assembly MDTD01 (sample SAMN05326646, study PRJNA326480) | marine metagenome | isolation source: seawater | place: Pacific Ocean: South West | collected 2011
ATATATTATAAAACATCAAATGGCGAGGTAGCTCAGTTGGTTAGAGCACAGGACTCATAAGCCTGGGGTCGGCGGTTCGAATCCGCCCCTCGCTACCAAATATATTTTCATTAAAACTAAATAATTTAAATTATCTTAACTTTTGGAATTGGAATTATCCATTTGTTTTTATAATTTTTTTCCTTTTTTAAAATTTCGGCTTGATGATTCCATGCAAACAACAAAGCATAATCGGATTGAGATTCTATAAAGTTATCAGTATGTTCGATTGGGATTAAACTTTTTCCTGGAGTATATTTGCCTATTTTTGTGGAGGTATTATCAAATATTTTTTCTATTAATGAACTATCGATTTCACAATAATTTAATATAGTAGTACTTTTTGCTGGAGCACCATAGCCAACTATTTTTTTTCCTTTATCTTTTAAACTCAGCAAAAGTTCCCTAAGCTGTCTTTTTGAGTGATCTATATTTTTTTTAAAATTTAAAAAAGTTTTTAACTTATGTAATTCTAATTTTTTTTCAATTTGCAGATGTTTTATAACGCTTTGTTCTATTTTTTTATTACCTTTTCTACTAATAAAGTATCTAGAACACCCTCCATGTTGATTATTATTTTCAATTTTATAAACTTCCATATCATATCTTCCAAATAACGAACCTACTGAGTGTAGCGACCAAATATACATATGTTCAGCGTAAATTTGATCATATGAATTTTTGATAATCATTTCTTTCAATGAAGGATCTTCAGTTATAATTGTTCCATTATCTTTTAATAATATATTCATTCCTTTTACAACTTCATTCATATTTTCAATATGATGCATAGTATTTGATGAAAAAATTATATCTGCTTTACCATGAATTGTTACAATATCTTTTGCAATTTTTGAGTTAAAAAAAGCGTTTAATGTAGATACACCTTTTGTTTTAGCAATTTCATTTACATTACCAGAAGCATCAACACCTAAATGAGGAATTTGTCTATCAGCAATATTTTTTAAAAAAATTCCATCATTAGAACCTATCTCCACAATAAAAGACTCTTCACTACATTTGAATTCTTTACAAATTGTTTCAGCTAATTGAGACCAGTGCGCTTGCATTTCTTTTGAAGTTGATGCCAAGTAAGCATAATTCTCATTAAACATTTTTTCAGCCGCTGGGACGTCTAATAATTGAAAAGTAAAACAATTTTCACAAAATGCAGCAAGCATTTCATAAAAATATTGATTTTTTTTTTCCTGTATATTTACAAATGAATTAGCAATTGGCATTTCGCCAAACGTCATAAATTCTGATAAAGATTTTTCACACACTCTACAAATTTTAGGCATTAAAGAGATCCGATTTTTTTTTTAAATTCTGAAATTGTATAATTTCTTTTATCTTTTTCTGAAAGAATAAGTTTATTTTTTTTAAGATTAATCTTAATTGTTTTATCGAACAGACTTATACCACGTTCATATTTGCTATATCGGTATTCTGATAAAAAATATACTATTATATTTTCTTTCGATAATCCTGTGTATCCATGAGCAAAGCCTTTAGGAACAAACAAAACAGATTTTTCATTAAGAGTAAATTTGAAAATTTTACCAAATGTTTTAGAATTTTTCCTTAAATCTATACAATAATCAATGATTTTACCTTTAACCACTAATACAAGTTTTTCTTGTTGTTTACGTTTTTGAAAATGAAAACCTCTAAAGACATTTTTTTTAGAAGTCACAAGTAAGAAAAATTTAAATTTTTTGTTATAATCTTTAGCTTTAAATATTTCTTTTAAACTGCCTCTTTTATCTTTATGAAGTTTACTTTTTATAATTTTTGGTATTTTAATTTCTTTCATTTTAAATAAGATTGCAATTTTAATATATTTAAAGAGGAATTTTTCGGAAAATTTAAATTTTTAATATTTTTAACATAAATTTTTTTAATGTTAGGGTTATTTTTTTTGGCAAAATTATAAACAGTTTGAGATTTTCCTCCAATATTTATGATACCTTTTTTATTAATTAGTTTTAAAAGTATCTTAGCAACTTCATGATGGTATAAAAAACTAGTTTTAGCATCATAAAGAGCGTACTTATGTGTGAAAGGTTTTTCAGTCATACAAACTCTAAGCACAAGAGAATTTTTATACATTTGAACCGCACATTCTCCCCCTAATTTAGACCACCCATAGTTCATTGTTGGTAATAAAGAGTCAGTTTCTTTATAATTTCCCTTTTTACCGGGGTAAACATATTGAGTGGAAAAATATATAATTTTAATTTTTTTTTCTGAGCAGGCTGCTACCAAATTACAAGTGCCTATAATATTTAAGTTAATGCTTTTAGAGATCTCCTTCTCATGAATAACCATCGGTCTAGATAAGCCAGCTAAATGAATAATGATATCTGGCTTGATTTTATTAAAATATTTTTTTATTTTTTTTATATTTGTTATATCAAGTATTTTTTTGCTTGGAAAAAAAAGCAAATGTTTGGATTTTATTTTTTTTAAGTACTGGGCAAATCTTCCTGTACCTCCTGTTATAACTATTTTTTTCATTGATATAAATGTATTAATATCATAATTTTTTTTATGAGTAATTTAAAAATGTTCAACTTCTGCTTACATAGTAGACACGTAAAAAAAATTGAATCCCTTAATTATATACCGGTTGGCCTAGGAAATAATGACTTTCCTTCATCTTGTCTAAGAGATAATACAGGAGACAATATTTCTCACAAAAACAAACATTATAGCGAGTGGACATTCCACTATTGGTTTTGGAAGAATATGATTGATAAACTTGAAGACAATAAATGGATTGGATTTTCTCACTATAAATATTTTTGGAAAAATACAAACAATAAGCATGAAGATCAATTTCATAAAAACGTTTTAAAAGAAATTCCAGAATCATGGAATGGGTACGAGTCAATACTTGGAGAAAAAATTTTTTTAGAAAATATTAAAATTTCCAAAATTATTAAAAATGGCGGAGGTTTATTTTTATTTGACAAAAGAACATACATTAAAAAAAAGAGAAATATAAAATTTCATTTTGAAATTTTTCATGGAAGAAATATTTTGGATCAAGCAATCGAGTTATTGGATGAAGAAAATAAAAAAAACTTTAATACTTACTTAGAGGAAAATAATTCATATCACAAATGGAATATGTTTATATGTAAATCTAGAAAAAAATTAGTAAATTTTTATGAGATACTATTTGAATGGCTTTTAAAATGTGAAGATAAGTTTGGTTTTGATCTTGAGGGATATGGCAAAGTAAGAATTTATGGTTTTTTAGCAGAGAGATTTATGTCTTATTGGTTTACCAAGAATACTAATTACAAAGTAAATCCTCTATTTTTTTATGATTTAGATAAAATATAAGTTAAAGATATTTATATTTTTCTATAAAATTAATAAAAGATTTTTGATTTTTATCTTTTCTAGAAAGCAATGGTTTTTTTGTAGGTAATTTTATTTTAAGTGTTTTATCATTCCAAATTATTCCGTCTTCAAACTTTGAGCTGAAAAAATTTGATTGTTTACAAATTACTATATTTTCTTTTTTAAGAGTTAAATATCCATGCGCAAATCCTTTAGGTATATATAATGAAATATTTTTATTTTCTGATAAAATGACTTTAAATGTTTTTCCAAAAGTTTTCGAGTTTTTACGTAAATCAATTACACAATCTAATATTTCACCTTTAATAACAGATATAAATTTTGATTGTTGTTTTTTGTATTGAAAATGAAATCCTCTGAAAACATTTTTTTTTGAGTGAGATATATAATCAAATACAAAGCTATCCCAATTAATAAATTTTCTATTATAATTTATGTTTAAGAAACCTCTATGATCAGAAAATTTATTATGTTTAATTATCCTTAAATCTTTAAATTTTGTTTTAATTATTTTCATTGAGTAAATTATATATATCTTTTTCAATACTCGATTTTGGTCTCCAGTGTGGTAATAATTTCATTCTGAAGTCAATCTTTTTTCTTATAGGCTTATTAAGCAATTTAAATTTAATTTTTTTATTTAATTTACTATTAGTTTTTTTAATTAAATTTAAAATATTTGTGAAATTTTTAGCTTTTATCAAATAATTTCCACTTTTAATTTTTTTTCTTAAAGTCAATACAAAAGCTTCACAAATTTCTTTTACATTAAGCAGGTTCAACTCCACCTTACTCGACAAAATTGTTGTTATTTTATTCGATTTATAATCTTTAAGTATTTTTGCGATTATTTTATTTCTGTTATCTTTCTTCCCATAACTATCATAGAGGTATAAATTGTAAAAATAAGTTTTTTTACAATGATTTTTATAATATTCAATTATATCCTCAAAACCTTTCTTAGTTGCTCCATACAAATTATAAGGATTATATTTTTTTTTTGAATCTCTGAATAATACATAAGTACTTACATTGATAAATTTTTTTAAGTTTTTTTTTGAAACTGAGTCTAGAACTGCTGTAGTGAATAAGATATTACAATTTATTATACTGATCAAATCATTATAATTGTGTTTTTCAACCCATTTAGTAGCAAGATTAACCACATAGTTTATCTTTATATTTGAAAGTTTATTAGGCAATGATTTAATATTTTTAAAATAAATAGGATAAAATTTGTTATTTTTTTTTTTTATTTTTTTTACAAAACTCTTATTTTTTGAACTTGCTCTTATTAAAGCGATCACTTTGAAGTCTAAATCTAAAAGTAATTTTGTTAAATTTTGACCTATAAATCCTGTAGCTCCTGTTATAAGAATACATTCCGACATTAAACTAATCCGTTATCAAACTTTTTTTATTATAAAAATAAATCACTTATAATTAATTTTTTTAAAAAATTTTTATCTCCTTTATAAATAATTATTTAAAAATTTCTTAAATACTCTTGTCATATAATCAAGGTCGTTAGAAGATAGTCCTTGATGACAGCCAATTAAAATACCATTTTTCATTACTTTATTGGCTTCTTCTTCTGCATTCTTTATTTTTTTGAATATTTTGTTTTTCATAATTGGCTGTCTAAGAATATTTCCTGTGAAAATAGTTCTAGTTTGAATATTATTTTTTTCTAAAAAAATTTGTAATTTTTTTCTTTTGAACGGGCTATTTTCTTTAATTACCAATGGAAAAGCTAACCATGGTGTAATAACTTTTTCATTTTGCAATGGTAATTCAAAAAAATCATATTTTCTGAAAAATTCAATGAGAAAATCAAAGTTTTTATTTCTTTTTCTAATATTATCTTTAAGTTTTTTTAATTGTTCTAGCGCGAAAGCAGCAGATATTTCTGATGGTAAAAAATTATAACCTGCATCAGAAAAAACATACTTTGCATCATAATCTATACCTGAAACTTTGATATTAAATCTTTTATTTATATTTTCTGTCTCATTAAAAGTTGCTGAGGACCTACCCCAACCTCTTAAAAGCTTAGCCTTTTGATATAACTTAAAATCATTAAAACAAACTATCCCCCCGGTTCCAGCACCATTTATGATATGCGATGCATAAAAACTATTTGTTACCACGTCACTAAGTCTACCTGTATTTCTACTTTTAATTCGGTATCCAATTGTGTCAGCGGAGTCTTCAATTACTTTTAATTTATATTTGTCAGCCAATTTTTTTATTTTTATCCAGTCAGCAATATTACCAAGTAAATTAGGTATCATTATTGCAACAGTTTTTTTATTTATTGCCCTCTCAATATGATTTACATCAGCAACAAATTTTTTTTTTTCTACTCCAATAAAATGTGGAATTAAATTTAATTGAAAAATTGGAGCAACAGTAGTTGAAAAAGTAAGATTTGGTGTAATAATCTCTGATCCTTTTTTAAAATTAAAAGAAGATAAAGCTAATAAGTTTGCCGAAGATCCTGAGTTTACCATTAAAGCATATTTTTTTCCAAATAACTTACAAATTTCCTTTTCTAACATTTTGACTTTAGGACCATCAATTAAAGTCAAACTGTTATTTTTTAGAACTTTTATAACAGCATTGATCTCTTTATTATTATAAACTGCTTTACCGTAATATATTTTATTTCTCATTATTTAATTATATTCTCTAGATATTTTGAATAGTCACACTTGCCATAAAAATCAATCTGTTTTTTTATTTCTTTTTTACCTATCCATTTCTTTGAAAAAGATATCTCCTCTAAGCAAGCTATCTTAAAACCCTGTCTACTTTCAATTGTAGCAATGAAATTAGTTGCGTCGTAAAAATCTCTAATATTTCCCGTGTCTAGCCATGCACCACCTCTACCAATAAATTCAGCTTTTAAAAGGTTTTTTCTTTTATAAACATTTAATAAATCAATAATTTCTAATTCTTTTCTTTTTGATGGCTTCAGTTTTTGAGAAAATTCAACAACATTGTTATCGAAAAAATATAGACCTGTTACAGCAAGGTTTGAAAAAGTTTTTTTTGGTTTTTCGATTAATTTAGAAACTTTATTTCTTTTATCAATTTTAGCTACACCATAGTTATTTGGATTTTTAACAGGGTGAAGAAATATTGTTGCGCCTTTTTTCAATGAAGTTTTATTTACTAATATTTTTGATAAACTTTGACCATAAAAAAAATTATCTCCAAGTATCAGAGAGATATTGTCTTTTCCAATAAAATTTTTTCCAATAATAAAGGCCTCCGGTAATCCTCCAGGTTTGGCTTGTTCAGCATATTGTATTTTTAAACCTAAATTATTTTTTTCAGGTAATATTTTTTTAAATTGATATAACTGACCTCTATTAACAATTATCAAAATATTTCTAATACCTGCTAACATTAATATTGATAATGGATAATATATCAATGGTTTGTCATACAAAGGAAGAAGTTGTTTATTCACAGCCTTTGTCAGAGGACTCATTCTTGTACCCATTCCACCAGCTAAAATAATTCCTTTTTTTATCATTTTTGACCTAATCTTTTAATAAAAAGTTTTTTTGAAATTTTTGAAAAAAAGTTTTGATTGTTTATATACCAATTTACAGTTTTTAAAATACCGTCATATAATTTTATTTTTGGTTTCCAGCCTATCTTTTTTTTAATCTTCTGCGAATTAAGCGCATATCTAAAGTCGTGACCAGGTCTATCTTTAACAAATTGAATTTTTACTTTATTTCCTATTTTAAGTTTCTTTTTTATGAAAACACTTAAAATTTTTTTAGTGAGAGTAATGTTACTACAATTAATTCCTGATCCAATATTATACTTCTCACCTTTTTTTCCTTTAAAATATAATTTTAATAATGCTTCACAATGATCATCTACATAAATCCATTCTCTTGAATTTTTTCCTTTTGAGTAGATAGGTAAAGGTTTATTTTTTAAAATATTATATATCATTTTAGGAATTAATTTTTCTGGAAATTGTCTTGGACCATAATTATTTGAACAATTTGAGATAACCGCATCCACATTAAAAGTTCTCACATAAGAATAAATTAAATGATCAGAAGAGGCTTTAGTAGCAGAGTAAGGGGAACTTGGAACATATGGAAAATTTTCATCTGATCTTTTTGTACCTAAAATATCTCCATATACCTCGTCAGTTGATATATGTATTAGTCGAGTTTTCTTTTTATACTTTCTGATAGACTCTAAAAGATTGTAAACACCAAGAATATTGTTTTTAATAAATGGATAAGGGTTATCTATAGATCTATCTACATGGGTATCTGCTGCTAAATTGAATATCCCGTCAGGCTTAAATTTCATTAATACTTTTAAAATTTTTGCTTGATTATTGATATCAACTTTTTGGAAATAATAGTTTTTTTTCTTTATATCTTTAAGATTATATTTTTGTGATGAATATGAAAGAATATCTATATTTAAAACCTTAAAATTTTTATTTAAAAGATATCGTACTAAATTACTTCCAATAAAACCGTATCCACCTGTAACAATAAACCTTTTCATTTACAATTATTTATACTATTTATGATTTTAAGTATATTTCTATCACAATGAAGGCATTTTTTTGATGCAAATTAATAAAGATAATCTAACTATAGTAATTGTAACTTTAAAAAGTGAAAAAGTTATTCATAAGTGCTTAAAATCGATAGATCCTCAAATTAAAAAAATTGTTGTGGAAAATTCATCTAATGAAAGATTTATAAAAGATCTAAAAGAAAAATATAATAATATTGATTGTTACTTAACTGGCAAAAATCTAGGAATGGGCGCCGGAAATAATTTTGGAATAAAAAAATCTAATACAAAATTTGTGATGATTTTGAATCCAGATACAATTCTAAATTTTGATACTCTTGATAAAATATTTAATGTATCAAACAATCTTGACTTTGCTATTATAAGCCCAGTAAACTCTGATAAAAATTTCCCAAATTATAAAATCAATGATAAAAAATTAATAGGCAATTTAACTACTGATCTCTTCGAAGTTGACCATGTCGATGGTTATGTAATGATTTTAGATAAATCAAAATTTAATGAAAATTTTTTTGATGAAAAAATATTTATGTATTTGGAAAACGACGATCTTTGTATAAGAATGAAAAAATTAAAAGAAAAGATTTTTGTTTATAATAAATCACTGATCGCACATTTAGGAGCAAGCGCAGTAGATCAGAATTATGCGACCGAAATTGAGCTATCACGAAATTGGCACTGGAATTGGTCAAAATTTTATTTTAGAAAGAAACATTATGGATTTTTAAATGCTTTTTTTTTCAGTTTTCCGACATTTATAAAATCATTAATTAAAAGTTTTTTTTACTTAATAATAAAAAATAAGTTAAAATCAAAATTATATTTTTTAAGGGCTTCAGGAATTCTAAATGCTTTCTTGAATAAAGACTCGTGGTACAGGCCAAAAATTGATTGATAAGATATATGTTAAATTATAATCATCTAAAATGATAAAAAAAAAAATAATTATCACAGGTGGTGCAGGATTTGTTGGAACAAATTTAATAAGATATCTCTTAAAAAAAACATCTTATAAGATAATTAGTATTGATAATTATTCCTCCGGTTCAAAAAAAAATCACATCAAAAATTCAAGGGTAAACTATATCAAAAGTGAAACAGCAAATATTTTTAAATTAATTAAAAATCCAAAAGAGATAGTTTGTCTATTCCATTTTGGCGAGTTTGCCAGAATTTATCAAAGCTTTTTAAAAATGAATGAATGTATTTCATCAAATTCTATTGGGTCAAATACAATATTTAATTTCTGCCTAAAAAATAAAATTAAATTAATTTACTCTGCTACCTCTGCGTCTCTAGGCAACAAAGGTAACGATAAAAATCTATCGCCTTATGCTTTCTCGAAAGCAAAAAATTTAGAAATATTAGAGAATTTAAAAAAATGGTTTAATTTTAAATATGAAGTAATTTATTTTTACAATGTTTACGGCCCAAATCAAATTTGTACGGGATCTATGGCAACAGTAATAGGAATTTTTGAAGAGCATTTTAAGAGAGGCAAGCCTCTTCCAGTCGTAAAACCAGGGACTCAATCAAGAAGGTTCACTCACATAGATGATACCGTGAAAATTTGCTATTTAGCATGGAAAAAAAATTTAAACAGACATTATAGTATTTCATCTAAAAAATCATTTACTATTCTCGAAGTAGCAAGATTATTTAAAACAAAAATAAAATTTTTACCTAATAGGGCCGGGGAAAGATATGTTTCGGCTTTAGTAAACAGTAATTTGTCAAATAAGATTTATAGATATTATGGAAGCATCAATTTAAAGGAATATATTAAAAATTTTATTGATGAAAACAATTAATGTCCAGGAAATTCAATTAAACTCTCTGTTTTGTAACCTTTGTCTCTTAAAAGCTTATTTCCAGGTAGGTCAAAAAGATTAATAACAAAGATAAATCCTGCTACAATTCCTCCTGAAATATTTATTAATTTAGCAGCAGCCTCAGCTGTTCCACCGGTTGCAATTAGATCATCAATAACTAAAATCTTATCATTTTTTGAAATAGAGTCTTTATGTACTTCAATAGTAGCTTCACCATATTCAAGTTTAAAATCCACAGAGTGAGTTTCAGCTGGTAACTTATTTTTCTTTCTTAAAAGTATAAATGGCTTGTTTAATACGTAGGAGACAGTTGATGCAAAAACAAATCCTCTAGACTCTATCGCTGATACTTTGTCAAATTCAATATTTTTAGCTATTTCTATAATTTTATCATTAGCAAATTTAAATGCTTCTGGGTTTTTAATTAATGTAGTTATATCTCTGAACAATATTCCCTTTTTTGGATAATCTTGAATAGATCTTATATATTTTTTTAAGTCCATTATTATGCTTCAAGTTCTAACAAAAAAGCTTTAATAATTAAATAATGAAAAAAAGAAAGCTCGGGATAATTGGAGGTAGTGGTCTCTATAAAATGGAGGGTTTTCAAAAAACAAAATGGAAAAAAATTAATACTCCATGGGGAAAACCCTCTGATGAAGTTTTAGTAGCATATTTTGAAAAAGAAGAAATTTGTTTTATACCAAGACACTCAAGAGGTCACAAAATAAATCCAACTAATATAAATTTTAGGGCAAATATTGATGCAATGAAACA
>MDTD01157135.1_pt1 | contig 10613 bp, 8 predicted proteins | sample 811221 | NCBI WGS metagenome assembly MDTD01 (sample SAMN05326646, study PRJNA326480) | marine metagenome | isolation source: seawater | place: Pacific Ocean: South West | collected 2011
AAGAAATGATGTACTTAGAAATATCGTGTTTCATTTTAATTTCTTTTCGAGCAACGAAATTACAACAATCATTGTCATCTCCCGTGTACCTTTAGCCTTAGAATGCCGTCTACTTCTTCACAAGAACTTTCACAGCGATTAAAGGGTCACTTCCCCCATGTTCCAACTGAAGGCCAAGAGAGGTTAATAGAGACCTTTTCCCGTTTCCTTTTTTCGGACAAGCCCAAATGCACCCTCTTGGTTAAAGGATATGCCGGTACAGGAAAAACCACATCAATAGGAGCCATAGTTCGAACACTTATTGAAATTCGCAAAACATTTGTAATGCTTGCCCCAACTGGTAGAGCAGCAAAAGTGATGGCATCTTATAGTGGACTAAATGCTCACACAATACACCGATGTATCTACAGGGCCCAAACCGGTTCAGACGGTGAACGAGGTTATACAATTGCTAAAAACAGATTCAAAAATTCCGTATTTATTGTAGACGAAGCATCTATGATTGGCGCTGACACTGGATTGCTAGACGACTTGATGCAATACGTCTTTTCAGGAAGGGGATGCAGGTTAATATTAGTTGGTGATGGCGCTCAACTTCCACCAGTGGGATGTGTGATGAGCCCTGCATTGGATTTGGCCTATATGAAATCAGGTTTTCACTTGACTGTAGCAGAAGTTGAACTAACAGAAGTTGTTAGGCAGGAACTTAATAGTTCGATTTTAATCAATGCCCACTCTTTGAGAGTATGTATCGATGACGTAGATCCTGGCTCAAGGGTTAGCTTTCCTAAAATTGACCTAGAAGCAGGCCCAGATGTCATCAAACTTAGCGGAGAAGATTTACAGGAAACAATTGAAAGCCTACACAGCAAATACGGTGAGGATGGAGTTGTAATCGTTACTCGTTCAAACAAGCGAGCTGTACTTTTCAACCAACAGATTAGAAAACGCATCCTTTGGCAGGAGGATGAAATCAATATTGGCGATAGGCTGATGGTGGTAAAAAACAACTACTATTGGCTCAGGGAGTACGACGAAATTTCAGACGAATTAATAGCAAATGGAGATATTGTTGAAGTTGTCCGTATCCTTGACAGGTTTGAGAGATACGGTTACGAATTTGCTGAGGTAGATGTGGTACTCGTCGATCTCGAAAATTCTCCCCACCTTAGTTTGACAATAATGACTACTATTTTAAACGATAATAAGCCATCACTGTCAAAGGCAGAAAATAAGGAATTATACAAGAAGATAGCAGACGACTACATAGACTTAGGTAGTAAATCAAAGATTCACAATGCTGTAATCAGAGATCAATGCTATCAAGCACTTCAAGTCAAATATGCCTATTCTCTTACTTGCCACAAAGCCCAAGGCGGACAATGGCCAGCAATCATTATTGACCAAGGTTATATCACCGAAGAAATGATGGATAGAGAATGGCTAAGATGGCTTTATACTGGGTTTACCAGAGCTGTGAATGAACTGTATTTATTGAACTTCAACCAGAAGTTTTTTAAATAAAAAAACCCGCCAGAAGCGGGTTTTGTAATTTTATACATAAATCTTAAGCCATCCTAGCTTTAAGCTCAGAATCAATTGCTTCAAGGAATTCCTCAGTTGTTAACCAATGCTCTGAAGTCATATCATTTCTATGGATTAGGAGGGCAAGATCCTTTGTCATTCTTCCGCCTTCTACAACATCAATACATACTTTTTCAAGAGTATCTGCGAAGTTTCGAAGAGCTTCATTTCCATCTAACTTACCTCTAAAGTTTAGTCCTCTAGTCCATGCAAAGATTGAAGCTATAGGATTAGTTGACGTTTTGTTTCCCTTTTGGTGTTCACGATAGTGACGAGTCACTGTTCCGTGAGCTGCCTCAGCCTCCATTGTCTTTCCATCTGGAGTAACAAGAGTTGAAGTCATTAGGCCAAGTGAACCGAACCCTTGTGCAACTGTATCCGACTGAACATCTCCGTCATAGTTTTTACAAGCCCAAACAAAGCCACCATTCCACTTAAGTGCTGCCGCTACCATATCGTCAATTAGACGATGCTCGTATGTAATTCCAGCAGAAGCAAACTTATCTGCAAATTCAGTATCAAAAACCTCTTGAAAAATATCCTTAAAACGACCATCATAAGCTTTTAAAATAGTGTTCTTTGTGCTCAGGTAAAGTGGCCAACCCTTAGAAAGTGATTGATTCATACAGCTACGAGCGAATCCATAAATACTCTCGTCAGTATTGTACATGCTCATCGCAACACCACCTGCACCCTCAAAATTAAAAACCTCCCACTCTTGTGATTTACCTCCATCTTCAGGAACGAAAGACATTGTGAGTTTTCCTTTTCCTTTGACAACTATATCAGTTGCCTTGTATTGGTCCCCAAATGCGTGTCGGCCGATGCAAATTGGCTGAGTCCAACCTGGAACAAGACGAGGAACATTCTTCATAATGATAGGCTCACGAAAAACTGTTCCTCCGATAATATTACGGAGTGTTCCGTTCGGTGAGCGCCACATCTTCTTAAGATCAAACTCCTCTACTCTTGCTTCATCTGGAGTAATTGTCGCACACTTAATTCCTACGTTATGTTCCTTAATAGCGTTTGCCGCGTCAATTGTGATTTGGTCTTCAGTCTCGTCACGCTTTTGAACGCTCAAATCGTAGTATAAAAGCTCAATATCTAGGTAAGGAAGAATCAACTTATCCTTGATGAATTGCCAAATGATGCGAGTCATTTCATCGCCATCAATCTCAACTACTGGATTATCTACTTTAATCTTCTCCATGACTGTTATGCTAACTCGCGAGTGCTAAAGTAAAATGCTCCTTCAATCGCGGCATTTTCATCGGAATCAGATCCATGCACTGCATTAGCAGAAATGCTTTCAGCAAAATCCGCACGAATAGTTCCAGGTGCCGCCTCTGCAGGGTTTGTAGCTCCAATTAGCTCTCTGAAATTAGTAACTGCATTGTCCTTCTCAAGGATAGCAGCAACGATAGGACCAGAAGACATGTATTCTACAAGCTCTCCGTAAAACGGACGCTCAGAGTGCACAGCGTAGAACGCTTGTGCATCAGCCTTTGTAAGCTGTGTCCACTTCATAGCCTTAATTGTAAATCCAGCGCCAATGATGCGGTCGATAATTTTTCCTGTGTGTCCAGCTGCTGTTGCATCTGGCTTAATCATAGTAAATGTACGGTTAGTCGCCATAGTTGTATTAGTTGTTTGGGGGTGCAAAAATAGAACACATTATCTTTACAACATGGAATTAAAGGATATAACTGTTGTAGCGCCTAGCACTTCTAAAGAAGCAATGGCAATAGAAAATAAATACGGAGCACATAACTATCATCCTTTGCCAGTTGTTTTAAATAAAGGTAAGGGTGTTCATTTATGGGATATTGAAGGCAATAAGTATTTCGATTTTCTGAGTGCATACAGTGCTGTAAATCAAGGCCATTGTCATCCAAAAATTATTGATGCATTAAATGATCAATCCAATATATTAACATTAACATCAAGAGCTTTTCACAACGATGTATTAGGCACGTATGAAAAGTTCATTACAGAGGTGTTTGGATATGAGAAGGTATTACCAATGAACACAGGTGTTGAAGGTGGCGAAACTGCAAACAAACTTGCAAGAAAGTGGGGATATCTAAAAAAAGGCATCCCTGAAAATGAAGCAATAATCTTATTTGCAAAAGGAAACTTTTGGGGCAGAACTTTGGCAGCAATATCAAGTTCTGATGACCCTCTATCGTATACTGGTTTTGGACCATATATGCCTGGTTATAAACTTATCAATTACAATGATTTAGTCGATTTAGAAAATCATCTCCAAAATAAAAATGTTTGTGCATTTATGGTCGAACCAATTCAAGGAGAAGCAGGAGTAGTAATGCCAGATGATGGATACTTAAACGGTGTTAAAAAACTATGTAAAAAGTATAATGTTTTATTTATTGCTGATGAAGTCCAAACTGGAATTGGAAGGACTGGAAAAATGCTAGCTACAGATTATGAAGATGCAAAACCAGACATTTTAATACTTGGTAAAGCATTGTCGGGTGGTGTCTTCCCCGTTTCAGCAGTTCTTGCAGATAATTATATAATGAATTGCATCAAACCTGGTGAACACGGTTCAACTTTTGGTGGAAACCCGTTAGCTTGTAAAGTAGCAATAGCTGCCTTACAAGTTATAATCGACGAGAAATTATCAGAAAATGCCAAGGTACTCGGTGAGCAATTCAGAGTAGCAATGAATAATCTTAAGGATGAAACTGATCTGATTACACTTGTAAGAGGTCGTGGATTATTGAACGCTATAGTAATTAACGATACACCCGATTCATCTACTGCTTGGGATATCTGCTTAAAGCTTAAGGATAACGGTCTTCTTGCTAAACCAACTCACGGAAACATTATACGTTTCGCACCTCCTCTTGTAATGAATGAGAATCAATTAGACGATTGTATTGCAATCATCCGCAAGACTATTTTAGAGTTTAAACAATAAACCCCTGTTCGCGCATCCAATTGTCGTTATAGACCTTACCTACATATCGAGATCCATGGTCATGGAATAATACTACTGGCAGATCACCTTGCTTAAGTTTATGCTTCATTTGGCGTAACGCCTGAATTGCAGATCCGCAAGAATATCCTAGGAATAATCCCTCCTTACTAGCGAGATCTCTTGCTGCTAATGCTCCATCCTTATCAGTCACCTTCTCAAAGTGATCAATTAGGTCAAATTTTACATTTGCAGGTAAAATATCTTCACCAATTCCTTCAGTTAGATAACTGTAGATTTCATTTTCATCGAACTCGCCAGTTTCTAAATATTTCTTGAAAACAGAACCATAAGAATCGACACCCCATATCTGAATATCGGGGTTTTTCTCTTTTAGATATTTAGCCACTCCAGAAATAGTACCCCCTGTTCCAACACCAACAATAAAATGGGTGATTTTCCCTTCCGTTTGTTCCCAAATCTCAGGTCCAGTACTTAAATAATGTGCCTTAGCATTGCTAAGGTTATCGTACTGATTGCACCAAAAACTATTTTCAATTTCGTTATTCAGTTTTTCTGCAACGCTGTAATAACTATCAGGATGATCTGGTGCTACTGCTGTTGGACATACGTGAACAATAGCACCCAAAGCCCTCAACATATCTACCTTTTCTTTACTCTGCTTACAGTTTGTTGTACAAATAAGCTTGTAACCCTTTATAATTGACGCAAGAGCTAAACCCATTCCCGTATTTCCAGAAGTACACTCTATGATTGTTCCTCCGGGCTTCAAATTTCCATCTGCTTCTGCATCCTCAACCATTTGTAAAGCCATTCTATCCTTTACGCTATGTCCAGGGTTGAAATATTCAACCTTTGCATATACGTTACAAGGGAAGTCTTCAACGATTTTGTTTAGCTTTATCATAGGTGTGTTTCCAATTGCACCAAGAATATTATCGTATACGTTTTTGACTTTATTCATGTTGCAAAAGTAAGTATTTAGTACCTTTCGAAAAGATGAGAGTTTCGAGCAAATTAGCTAGCAAAATGAGAAAAAATGTCACTTCAAATGGTGGCCAAAAGTCTTGGGCTAGACCCGTTGTTCGCATAGCCACAGCAGGTGTAGCATTGGGAATTGCACTCATCATAATCTCAACTGCAATAGTCCAAGGCTTTCAAACAGAAATTAAAAATCTAGTAATCGGATTCAACTCTCATATCCAAGTAGTACCAACTTCATCCGAGAACCCATTCGTCCTAATTGACGACAGCCTTATAAATGAATTTGAATCAATTGATAGAGTAGATAGGGTAAAAACAATTCACGTTCGCCCAGGCTTATTAGAAACTAAAAACTCTGTGAAAGGTGTTACAATAAAAGGTCTTAGTGACTCAACAATGGTTGCTAAATCTTTGTCTAGAGGATCGATCCCAGTCACTGAAACTGAAATCGTAATTTCTGAAGTACTTGCAAACAGACTATTACTCGATCTTGGCGACAGAGTAAGTACATACATCGTTGAGAATAGAGAATCAATAAAACCCAGAACTCTCAAAGTATGTGGGTTTTACGACACTGGACTACTAGAATACGACGAAAAATTCGTCTTTGTAAAACCTACATTACTCCAAAGAACTGGATCTGCTGGAGCCCAAGCCATAATTAAAATTGAAGACGGAAAAGCCCAAGGTAAAGTCTTTGGTAAAAACGAGGATATGGAAAGGCCTACAGATTTTTGGGTGCCAAATAAGCCTAACCTAGAAACAGACACGACTATCAATTTCTTATTCATAGCAGGGGAAACAGAATCAGCGGACACAGCATACTTAAACTTCATAAATGGAAGTTGGGAAGTAATCCAAGGCAAAGGGACTAATCACTTGTTCTGTAATGGATATGAAATCCATTTAAAAGAGTTGGAAGCCATAGAATATGTTGAAGAGGCAACTATATATAGACTCCCCTTTGACACCCCTAATAGGCTCAGAACAATAAGTATTTTCAGACAAAGTCCCGAGATTTTCAATTGGCTTGGGATGCTTGACATAAATGTCGTACTCATTATAGGCCTAATGATTTTAATCAGCATCATAAACATGGTGAGCGCGCTACTCATCACAATTCTTGAGAAGCGTGCAGATGTAGGCCTTTTGAAGGCTTTGGGCCTAAGAGATTCAATAGTAATTTCAATATTCGTCAACTATTCTGCTCGAATAATCATAACTGGTTTTGTGGCTGGAAACATACTTGGGTTTGGTGTGTGTCTAGCCCAAACCTACACCGGCTTCATCACACTAGACCCTGCCGCATATTACATTTCAGTTGTACCAATAAAGCTCGATTTGATGCATCTTCTAACAATAGAATTTATTGCATTTGTTTGCTGCGTTATTGCAATGTTCCTACCTGCACTATACAGCACTAGAATTCAACCATCAACTGCTTTGAGAATTAAGGAATGAAGTATCTGCTTACTATAGTTTTAGTTGGGTCCACTCTCCTAGCCTGCTCACAAAACACTAGTAATAGAGTTGTTTTAGGGAATGAAAAACTAAAAGAATATCTTCCATATTTAGAAGTAAAAAGAGTAGCTGTAGTTGGGAATCACACGTCTGTAATTAAAGCTGATATAGACGATACCCACACACATTTAGTAGACACACTGCTTTCTCTAGAAGTTGATATAGTTAAAGTATTTGCACCCGAGCATGGGTTTAGAGGAAAGCGATCAAACGGAGAACATATAGTTGATGGGATTGATCCAGAAACAGGACTCAAAATACTTTCTCTTCACGGCAAGCATAAAAAACCATCTCAAGAAAGTTTAGGTGATGTTGATGTCATTGTGTTCGATATTCAAGATGTTGGAGCTCGATTCTATACATACCTCAGCACTTTGCTTCTAGTTATGGAATCTGCTGCAGAAAATGGAGTTAAAATTATTGTGCTTGATAGACCAAATCCACACTGCCACCACGTTAAAGGCCCTATGCTAGACCCCAAGTTCAAATCATTCGTTGGTCTTGCTCCCGTCCCAGTTGTTCACGGCATGACCCTAGGTGAAATAGCACAAATGGCTAATGGTCAAGGTTGGCTCAAGGGAGGAATTAAAGCTGACTTAGAAGTAATCAAATGTTCAGGGTACACTCGTACAACAAAATACTCATTACCTATAGCGCCAAGCCCCAACCTTCCTTCATACCAAAGCATTGCATTGTACCCTTCACTTTGCTTTTTCGAGCCAACTGTAGTAAGCATTGGTAGAGGCACTCCAACTCCATTTGAAATTGTAGGATATCCAGGTAACACTGTTGGAGATTTCACTTTTACTCCAGAATCAACACCTGAAGCTTCACCCAATCCCAAACACAAAAACAAACTTTGCTGCGGTGAGGATCTAAGCAATATAGTAACCACTTGGGATTTGAGCATTTTAATCGGTTACGCGAATATGTTCCGATGTGAAAATGGATCACTAGAAGGGTTTTTCACCTCAACAAGTTTCTTTGACAAACTCGCAGGGACAGACAAACTAAGGCTAAGCCTTGAAGAGGATTTATCATTGAAAGAAATTGAGGAAACTTGGAAAGACGATATAGATGAATTTAAAATCGCACGCGAGCCATATCTTCTATATCCACACTAAACACTATCTTTGCTGATTATGAAAACTTTGAGATTATCATTAATCGCTTTTGTTGCAATAGCTACAATTGCAAGTTGCACAAAGCACGACGATTTCGAAAACACTCTTTTCGACTGCGAATGTGGAACGTTGAACGTTAATGACAGAGACATTACACTTAGGTTAGCTGAAGGCTACAACCCAGATACTTCAAACACTAATCTTTGGAGATACCACGTTGTTGCTGATTATCGAGAAGAAGAGCCCCAACACAATCATACACCAAGTGAAGATCTCGATTTTATAGTTAATATGGAATATGACGGTAGTAGCTCAAGTAAAGATGCAGTAGATGTTCTAACGGTTACATTTCTAGAACAAAATAATGCTGACATTTGGGAGATAACAGATGGAGAGGTTATCGTGAATAAAAATGTTGCATCACACAACTTGATATTCTCAAATATCATTGCTGACGGAAAAGAAATCAACGGACAGTTTACTGTTAGTATTCAATAAAATATTTTAGTCCAAACAAAAAAGCACCGTTTCTTAAAAGGAAGGTGCTTTTTTTATTCATTTTTATTGAATTCAAGGAAAAAACTCCATGAAACATCATTCATAAAAAACAAGAAGAAATTAAGTATTTTTGCAATTCGTTTTCATGGAATCAATTCAAATGAATAAGTACAATAGTTATCAAAATCAAATAGAAGAGAGAGCAAGTAAGGGATTACATCCTTTACCAATTGATGGAGCGGAATTGGTTACTGAGCTTATTGCACAAATCAAGGACAAAGACAATGAACATAGAGAAGAGTCACTAAATTTCTTTATATACAATGTCCTTCCAGGCACTACAAATGCTGCAGTTGAAAAGGCAAAATTTCTAAAGGAAATTATCCTAGGAAGATTTGTTATTGAAGAGATATCAAAGGACTTTGCTTTTGAGCAGCTATCTCACATGAAGGGTGGGCCATCAATAGAAGTATTGTTGGACTTGGCCTTAGGAGAGAATGAGGAAATTGCTATGCAAGCATCGAAAGTTCTAAAAACTCAAGTCTTCTTATACGAGGCCGATATGGAGCGTTTAGAGAAAGGTTTTAAGTCTGGAAATACTGTTGCCAAAGACATATTAGAAAGCTACGCTCATGCAGAATTCTTCACTAAACTTCCCGAAGTTGAAGAGGAAATAAATGTTGTCACTTTTGTTGCTGGAATAGGAGATATTTCTACAGATTTACTTTCTCCTGGAAACCAAGCACACTCAAGAGCAGACAGAGAATTACATGGAAAATGTATGTTTGAGTTTGATGAAGAAAAACAACAAGCATTATTAAAACTTCAAGAGCAACATCCTGATAAGAGGGTAATGTTGCTTGCTGAAAAGGGAACCATGGGTGTTGGTTCATCAAGAATGTCAGGAGTAAACAATGTAGCATTGTGGATTGGTAAACAAGCTAGTAAGTTCGTTCCATTCATTAACATTGCTCCAATTGTTGCTGGTACAAATGGTATTTCTCCAATTTTCTTAACCACTGTTGGAGTAACAGGAGGTATTGGAGTTGATTTAAAAAACTGGGAAAAAGAACTTGATGAAGATGGCAATCTAGTAATTGATAAAAATGGCAACCCAGTTTTAAAGCAAATTTATTCTGTTGATACTGGGACTGTTCTAACTATTAACACTAAGACAAAGAAGCTTTACGATGATTCTGGGAAAGAATTAATAGACATCTCTTCTTCTCTTACTCCACAGAAGATGGAGTTTATTAGAGCGAAAGGATCTTATGCAATTGTATTTGGAAAGAAATTACAATCATTTGCTGCAAAAGCTTTAGGAATTGACATACCCCCTGTTTTCGCTCCTTCGAAAGAGATTTACAATGAAGAACAAGGGTTTACAGCTGTAGAAAAGATTTTCAATAAAAATGTTGTTGGAAACACTAAAGAAAAACTACACGCTGGATCATATGTGAGGGTTAACGTAAATATTGTTGGTTCTCAGGACACAACAGGGTTGATGACTTCACAGGAGTTAGAAATGATGGCAGCAACTGTGATATCACCAATCGTGGATGCAGGTTATCAATCTGGGTGTCATACAGCTTCAGTTTGGGATTTAAAAGCTCAGGAAAACACTCCAAGACTCATGAAATTCATGAATAATTTTGGGCTTATTACAGGAAGAGATCCCAAAGGATTATACCACCCGCTAACAGATGTAATCCATAAAGTGCTCAACGACATTACTATTGACGATTGGGCCATAATTATAGGTGGAGATTCACACACAAGAATGTCAAAGGGCGTTGCATTTGGAGCAGATTCTGGAACAGTGGCACTTGCGTTAGCAACAGGAGAAGCTTCTATGCCTATTCCAGAATCAGTAAAAGTCTCCTTCAAAGGTGAAATGGCTAAGCACATGGACTTTCGTGATGTTGTTCATGCAACTC
>MDTD01162391.1_pt1 | contig 10613 bp, 4 predicted proteins | sample 811221 | NCBI WGS metagenome assembly MDTD01 (sample SAMN05326646, study PRJNA326480) | marine metagenome | isolation source: seawater | place: Pacific Ocean: South West | collected 2011
CGCCGTAACTGGCAGCATGGGCACGACAAAAAGAATAACTGGTATTGAACACCGTCATTCGCTGCCAGAACGCCTGAGCATATTCACGCTTAATGCCATTCACGACCGCAGTTTTTAGAAATTCTTTTTCAAGTTGTTGCCGTTCATCTTCACTGGAACATTTGCGGATTTTCTTGCGAAGGCTATCAGCTTCTCCCCTGGAAATGCCCAACAAAGCGGCTGCAACAATCATGACGTCGTCTTCGTATATCATGATCCCATGTGAATCAGCAAGTATCCTGTCCATGACAGGATCGGCAGATGGAGTCTCCTCCATTCCCCGGTGACGACGAATAAAGCTTTCCTTCATCCCAATATTAGCAGCACCCGGACGGATCACCGCCAGACTTTTCATCACATCGCGTGTGCTCTGCGGACGCATCATCTGCAACAACTGGCGCATCGCCGGAGATTCGAGTTGATTACATCCAATGGTATCCCCAGCTTGTAATGCCCGAATGGTTTTCGGATCATCAACGGGCAGGCGTTCAACATCGATATGGCGTCCGTGTCGTTGTTCGATCATGTCGCAGGCATAGCGGACCGTTGCCAGATTGCGATTACCAAGGATATCGATTTTAACCAGGCCGATCGCCTCGACAGCATCCTTATCATACTGGGTAATCATCACCCCCTTGGCAGACCGTTCGACGGGAGCATACTGCGCAATCGGTCCCTTCCCGATAACAACCCCTCCTGGATGCACACTCATGTGATGCGGCAATCCCATGAGACGATGGGTCAATTTGCGAATATCATCCTGGCGGGGATCATCATCCAGTTGAATGGGAACCGGACCATCAATCTGTTCGCAGCAGTAACCAAATGCTTTGAGGGTTTCGCGTCGGGCTGAACGCTCCCGGAAACGATTGATCATCGAAACCATAGCCACGTTTTTCTCGCCCCATCGCCGAAAGACATAATCCAGCACATCATCACGAATCCGCCAGCAGAAATCCACATCCAGATCAGGAAAGTCTTCGCGCTCTTCATGGAGAAAGCGCTCAAATGGGATGTCATAAGCGATTGGACAAACATTGGTAATCTCCAGCAGATACGCCACCAGACTGCTGGCCCCACTGCCCCGACCGGCAACAGGCGCACGCCGTCGCCGGGCATACTGCACGATATCCCAGACCACCAGGAAATATTCAGGAAACCCCATGGCAATAATCAGTTTCAGTTCCTCTTCCAGTCGGCGGCGCAAACCATTCGGTTCCTGCAACCCATAACGCCGACGAATCCCTTGCTCGCATAAGTCCCGCAATTTTCGCACGGGAGCCTTGCCCTTCTCATCAAATCGGGGAAAAACCACCGGCCGATCCAAAACCCGATAATGGCTGCAGGCCCTGGCCACCCTCTGGTTATTCATCAGAGCTTCCGGGTATGCCAGATGTGCAGCCGCCATACCTACCGGCGTATCCAACTGTCCCAATAACTCCAGCTCATCGGCCTGCACCTGCTCAATCACACAATTCCGCTCTATCGCCGCCATCAAGCGAAGAACCTGCACATCCACCTCACCCAATTGATCAATCTGTCCAAGGATAATCGTCGAAAAAGCATCACCGCCTTCAGATAACTGCTCCTGACCATGCGGAGTATCGACAGCCAGAAAGACCCGCTCCTCTGAAATACCAGCCCCAGAGAGTTCACCAAGCAATCCCGCATCATCGCTGATCCAGAAAATCGCGTCTGCACCATCACCGGCAATAGCGGCAAACAACTCGTCAGATTCTGATTCGCCCGTATCCACCGCTTTTGCCGCCGTCACGACCTGACAAAGCCGTGCATACCCAGCTTCCTCTTCCACCAACATCACCAGAAAATGACCATTTACCGTGATCTCTGCACCAATAATGCCCTGCAATCCCGCCTTATCACAGGCAGCCGCAAATTCTGGAATCCCCCCCATATGCAGATAATCGGTCAGCGCCAGATGCGAAAATCCAAGTGCAACAGCGCGTTCTACAAGATCAGCAGGCTGATAGCAGCCACGCATCAACGAGAAGCCACTGCGCACACGTAGAGGGGTCAGATTAAAAAGCGGAGTCATGATAACGAGAATCCAGACAGTCAGACATTGGAGACAAAGTGATTGAACAAACGGCGGCAATAGCGGAAACGCCATATGCCATCCAATAACCTAGTAAATATTAGTCATACACTTTTATCGTCAAGGTGCATCTCCAAAATGCAGCACGAAGACTGCCCGAAACATGCTCATTATAACAGCAAAAGGCCTCTGCTGACTTAGCAGCAGAGGCCTTTTGGGCAAGTTTGATTATATAGCGACTCAGGCTTTGGAACTGGCGCGCTTGGTTGCACCGACGGCAGTCAGGATCTTAGCCCGGATAAATTCGCGATTCATCCGGGAGATATTTTCCATCTTGATGCCTTTCGGGCAGGCAGCTTCACATTCACCTTCGTTGGTGCAGTGACCAAAGCCGAGATCGTCAGCCGTCTCCACCATATCCAGAACGCGGTTAGCACGATTGGGCTGACCCTGAGGCAGCACAGACAGGTGCGTCAGTTTGGCACCCATGAAAAGACTGGCCGAAGCATTTTTGCAGGCTGCTACACAGGCACCGCAACCAATACATGCGGCAGCATCCATCGCCAGATCAGCTTTATCTTTTTCGACCGGCACCTGGTTGGCTTCTGGTGCAGCACCGGTTGGCACCGAGATCCAGCCACCGGCTTCAATCAGGCGATCAAAAGAGGCGCGATCCACCACCAGGTCCTTGATGACCGGGAAGGGTTTGGCGCGCCATGGTTCAACCGTAATCGTAGTACCATCCTGGAAGTGGCGCATGAAAAGCTGGCAGGTCGTCGTCAGCGGCACTGGACCATGCGGGCTGCCATCAATATAAAGTCCACAGCAACCGCAGATACCTTCACGGCAGTCAGACTCAAAGGCGATGGGCTCTTTGCCTTCGGCTTCAAGACGGTTGTTGAGGATATCCAGCATTTCGAGGAAGGAGACTTCATCCTCGATATTGTCCACTTCGAAGGTCTCGAACTGGCCCTGAGAGTTGGGCGACTTCTGCCGCCAGATACGTAATGTGAACTTCATGGCTGCTTACTTATAATTCCGTGTTTTCAGTTCGACGAATTCGAAGGTGAGCTCTTCCTGATGGCGAACCGGCTCATTGCCCTCGCCTTTGTATTCCCAGGCTGCAACATGTTTGAAGTCCTCGTCATTTCGCTTGGCTTCCTCAGTCGGCCCTTCCGTATGCTCATCGCGAAGGTGGCAACCACAGGATTCATCACGGGCGAGTGCGTCGCGGCACATCAGTTCGGCCAGTTCGAAATAATCGGCAACCCGACCAGCCCGTTCGAGGCTGACGTTGAGATCTTTCTCTTCGCCAACAACCGAAAGGTTTTCCCAGAATTCCTGCTTCAGTTCCGGAATCTTGCGAATGGCTTCTTTGAGATCGGTGGCATTACGACTGATGCCGCATGCATCCCAGACCATCCGCCCCAATTGACGGTGGAAGTCACCGGCTGAACGCTTACCCTTGCTGCCGACCAATTTCTTGATGCGGCCTTCCACATCTTTGATAGTCGCATCAAATTCAGGGGCATTGGCATCAAGATCTTTGCCGAGCAACGTTGCCAAGTAATTACCAATGGTATACGGAATGACAAAATAGCCATCCGCAAGACCCTGCATGAGAGCCGATGCACCAAGACGATTGGCACCGTGATCAGAGAAGTTTGCCTCACCAAGCACAAACAGCCCGGGGATGGAGCTCTGCAGCTCATAATCAACCCAGAGACCGCCCATGGTATAGTGCGGTGCAGGATAAATCTGCATCGGGGTTTTATACGGATCATCAGCGGTGATGCGCTCATACATCTCAAAAAGATTGCCATAGCGTGCTTCAACTGTCTTCTGACCCAGACGCTTGATGGCCGAGCCGAAGTCCAGATAAACGGCCTGACCGGTTTCGTTAACGCCATAGCCCTTGTCGCACATATTTTTGGCAGCACGGGAAGCCACGTCACGCGGAACAAGATTACCAAATGCCGGATAAAGACGTTCCAGATAATAATCGCGTTCTTCTTCCGGGATCTGCGTAGGTGGTCGCTTATCACCCTTCTGCTTCGGCACCCAGATCCGACCGTCGTTTCGGAGCGATTCAGACATCAGAGTCAGCTTGCTCTGGAAGTCGCCATGCACCGGGATACAGGTCGGGTGGATCTGCGTGAAACAGGGATTGGCAAATGCAGCACCTTTTTTATGACAGCGCCAGGAGGCCGTCACATTAGAGCCGACACCATTGGTCGAAAGGAAAAAGACGTTGCTGTAGCCACCTGTCGCCAGACAGACCGCGTGCGAAGACCAACTGCGGATTTCACCGGATCTCAGATCGCGGGTGATAATACCGCGGGCATGACCGTCAACCATCACCAGATCAAGCATTTCATGACAGGTATGAAGCTTGACGGTGCCCTTCTGCACCTGACGGCTGAGCGCCTGATAAGCACCAAGCAGGAGCTGCTGCCCCGTTTGCCCACGGGCGTAAAACGTACGTGAAACCTGAGCGCCACCAAAAGAACGATTATCCAGCAGACCACCGTATTCGCGTCCGAAAGGAACACCCTGAGCAACGCACTGGTCGATGATGTTGACGCTGACTTCCGAGAGACGGTAGACATTGGCCTCACGAGCGCGGTAATCGCCGCCTTTGACAGTGTCATAGAAAAGGCGGAAGACGCTGTCGCCATCGTTCTGATAATTCTTGGCCGCGTTGATACCGCCCTGAGCGGCGATGGAGTGCGCACGCCGGGCACTATCCTGGATGCAGAAAGCATGGACATTGTAACCCAGTTCGGCCAGCGATGCGGCGGCAGATGCGCCAGCCAGACCAGTACCGACGACGATAATATCAAATTTCCGTTTATTGGCCGGGCTCACAAGCTGCATATCAAACTTGTGCTTCTGCCATTTCTTTTCAATGGGACCAGCAGGGATTTTGGAATCGAGAATCATCAGTTCGCTCCTCCTTGGTTTGAGAAGAAGATGAAGAGCGGAATAGAAGCAAAACCTCCGGCAATGACGACGGCCAGAAGATACGAAATGCGTTTCATAACGTCCAGTGTACAGCGATCACTCATACCAATGGTACGGAATGCACTCTGTAAAGCATGGGCCAGATGCAGCCCGATCCCCGCCATGGCAATCACATAAAAGCCAACCCAGAGAGGATTGGAAAAGAAGCTCTCAACACGGTATTTGAGATCCAGGATAGCATGCTCATTTTCAACCGAGGCAGGGATAAAGGCACCCTCTGCTACTTCAGTGACATATTTATTTTCAGGTCCACCCACATTGAATTTGAGCGTCGCCACATGAATCACGACAAATGTCAGTACCAGCAGGCCGGTAATGATCATGGTTCGTGAGTAAAGCGTGCTTTTTCCCTGCGTTTTCCGGATGTCGTAGTTTTGTGGCCGGGCTTGCTTCTCAAGCTTGAGCAACATAATGGCATCGACCGCATGGAGCAGGAAAAGCAGCAGCAGGATGATCTCTGCGACATAAAGCAGAGGCCCCATACTGACCAGCTTGTGAGCGTAAAGATTAAAGTCCTGGGTGCCGCGATACAGCAAAAGGTTCCCCGCAAGATGCGAGCATAGGAAACCTATTAATAGCAAGCCAGTAACCGCCATCAGTATCTTTCGTCCGATGGTGGAGAGGGGTAGGAGTTTCATAGCGTAACGCTGATTCCATAATCATTTTATGTTTACATTCGCTCCGAGGTCGGAGACACTGAAATCGCACTATAATTCGGCACAGAATTGATGTCAACGCTCACGATTCTATTAAGCCCCATCAAATTGTGAATCCATTCACAGAATCAAACACTGCTCAAATCAGCTCAGGAGAAGCTGCAATAGAAAATTCCTTCTCCTGACTCCACCGATTTTTCGACATCAAGACCACGTAGAAACAGATAAAATGCCCCTTGAATGCGTCCCGGATAACCCTGCATGTGCAACCATCTATCCGCTGCGATACGATAAATCTGATATTGAAGATGATAATCCGATTGCGCCATCGCCTGCTCTAACGCTTCCTGGTGATAGCCTTCAGATAAAAAATTCGTTTTCCAGTCCAGAATATAAAGCTTCCCCCGCCACTGAAACAGCAGATCAATAAAACCGTGGAGATAACCGGGACGCAATTGCTGGAGCCTGCGATCGCCTTCATCCGCCGTTACTGGAGTGGTGACATAAAACTCGATTTCATGGCGAAGCTCACCAGCCTGCAGCTCAGATAGGCTTGCCTCCAGACCCGGAAGCGGAGTTTTGAGTGTATGCCATACCATGGCTGCAATAGCCTGCAGTCGATCATCAATCGTAATCGGAGACACAGGATTCCCCATTCCATAACGTTCCACTGCATCCAGAATCAATTTGCATGAGGGGCTGTCTGCATCCAGCAGATCCCCCGCATCTGTCATACTCTGCAGGCTGGCAAAATCGATCATTTCCAGAATATAATGCATCATCGAACCGAACTGACAGGACGAAGGCAACAGACCACGTTCCAGACCGTCACCCGGATCATCTTCTTCATCAATCTTCCAGAGAATATCACTTCCGGGGTTCTGGAAATCTTCAAAATTCAAGACATCCGAGCCATGATAAGCATGAAGACTGCTGAATGACTCAATCACAATCTGTCGCCTTCCCAGATCATATGGCGGAGGCTGATACGAGCGAAGTTCCACCGCCGGAGGCGGAACGGCTGTCGGTGGTGGTTGGTCAACCGGCAGGTCTTCAAGGAAAAGCTCGTTGAAATCATCCGCCAGTAGTGGAAGCGGTACGGGTCTTTCATCATGCAAAAGCGTAAGAGGCAAAGCGGGTGTGGGATGATGAGGCATCTTTTGACTGAGAAGCGTAGGAGTAAAGCCGTTCAAAAACCGTACTTTTTCCGCGAGTGCAGGCAAATAAAGGCGATGACTGGCTCGTGTCAGAGCAACGTAGAGTAAACGACGGTTCTCAAAATCTTCTTCGGCAAGGTGCGCATCTTTGTTCTCCTCTGCACAGGCAAGATCAAAGACACGGCTCCCATCACGATGAAAGGTATAAAAACTATGCGAACGATTCTGGGTAAAACCACCAGCCAGAAAGACCAAAGGAAACTCCAGACCTTTACTGGCATGAATGGTCATCAATCGAATGCACGGATCGTGACTGGAAGACTCGTGATGCCCCTCTTCCGCATCACCACCCAAAGTGGGATGCATGCGCAATGCCAGCACATCCAGCAAGGCTTCCAATGACAGCCGTCGTTCATAAGCCACCACACAAAGCTCTCGTGTAAGCTGCCTGAAATTGGCAATCGTCTGCCGACCCGACGCTTTTGACGCATGACGGATAAGAATGCCGGTGTCCTGACTGATCGCCTCAAAAAATGCCGACCACTGCTGGGCATCTGCCAGAGCAAGCCACTTACTGAAAGCACCAGTAAATGAGCTGGGTAACCCTTCCGCCACATAAACCACCAGATCCTGAGGGCTGACGGCAAAAAAGTCTGTCAGCAGTGCTTCATGTCGTCGGGTATGATCCGCGGGATTCGCAATAGCATGCAACAGCGATGATAACTGGAAAGCTTCCCGGCTCTGATAAAGCCCTGTCTGACGATACATCGAAACTGGCAAACCAGCCTCATTCAATCGGTGTGCCAGCAGGCGACATTCGCGGCGACTGCGCACTAATATACAGATATCGTCTGGACGCACGGCACGCCGCTTATTGAGCGCTTTATCATATATCCAGCTATCCTGGCAGGCAGGATTGAGTAGATATTGGATTTCTGCACAGATCCGACGACCCAGTTCATGCAGGAGCGGTCCACTGCTGGTGGACTCACAGGGCAACAGGCAGATCGCTTCGCGATTGGGAGTACTGCTGGCAACAGCATCCTCCGGAGCCTCCACCGGTGGGCACTCAATCCCGGTGCCATCAAAGAGCTGAATGGTCGTAAAAAGGTGGTTAAAACCTGATATAAGATCAGCCGATGATCGATAATTAGTCACCAGACTGTAATAAGCCGCTCCATAATCAGCAATCATGGTCCGCACGGCCTGCTGATAGATCGCGATGTCGGCACCACGAAAACTGTAAATGGCCTGTTTCGGATCACCAATCAACATCAACGTATGCTCGCTGGCATCCTCCAAAAACAACCGGCTGAAGATGCGCCACTGCAAGGGATCTGTATCCTGAAATTCATCTACCAGCGCCACCTGAAAGCGGTCCCTCAAGGCCTGGCGAAAGGAATGCCAGGCCGGATTATGTTGAGGATCGAGAGCCTGATCTACCAAAACCAGCATATCATCAAAGGCAATTTTCCCGGCCTGTAGTCGCGCTTGTCGTGCTCTGGTGGCAAGCAGGCGAAGCGTATCAGCAGCAAGCCGGTACTGACCACCCGGAGAACTCATCAGCTGTCGCAACCGGGATAGACAACCAGCTACCGTCTGCAGCTTTTCCAGAAAGTGCTCCATGAAAGGATCTTGATCCGTCTTGTATCCCTGATACAGAACGTCAAAACCATGCCGGTCAAAAGACGAAGTCTGTTGCGCAGCATCAAGCAGGCTTCGCACATCCTGATCGGTAATCGCCTCATCTTCCTTCAACAACAGCAACAGCAAAGGTTTAACGATACTCCGAATCCGGGCCTGAATGGATGTATCCCGCATCGGAGCCTCTTCGTACTGCAGCAGGAAATCGCAGGCCCCGGGCGTTCGCTGATGATGAATATCGCAGGCGATACGCAGATCATGGATGACATCCAACAACAATCTGCGACGTTCATCTGCCGGTCGACGGTGCGGAGCCTGAGCACCTGATTTCGGCAACAGCAAATCGCCGCACTGTGGGCGATAGCGCTCCGCCAGACGAAGAATGGTCGATTCCCAATCATTCCGGCTGGAGCCCGGATAACCGCTATCCCCCAGCATCATCGCCAGATCATCGCCATACTCCTTTGGCCATTCGCGGCGCATGATATCATGCAGGATAGAACGGGTATGTGACTCGTCATTGAGCAGCTCTGCCTGCAAACTGGCCGGGCTGGCAAAGGGTGCAATCTGCAACGCACGCTGGCAAAAGCCATGAATGGTGCTGATGGGCATACTGTCAAACGTATCCAGAGCATCACGCAGATGCTGATTGCCGGGTTCCCGGTCAAAAGCCTGCTGGAGTTTAGCCCGAACGCGTGCCTTCAATTCCCCGGTAGCTTTCTCCGTGTAGGTCACCACCACAATCTTGTCTGGTGAGAGATGATGATCACGAACCAGACGCAGAACCAGATGTTCAATGGTATACGTCTTCCCTGTGCCAGCAGATGCCTCAATGACGGCATGTCCTGGCAGAGAAATATCACGATTGGGATCGCGCACCTGAATGGGAGTTGGCATGCTCATGAACGCCCTCCACGTCGATTCGCAGCGGAGTCGTTGGGCTGGCGGGGATTAATCAGCGGGAGCAGCCGTTCATTGATGACTGAAACCGGCTCTGGCTCCAGTTCAGGTGTCAGAAGCTGCAGCAATCTTGGTGCTTTGCCATATAGCGGATTGGTTTGCAGGAGGGCTTGTTCGTGTGCCATTTGCAATCGATCCGCCACCTGATCTGCACTATCACCGGGAACCGGCATGCCTCCCAACCATTCTTTGGGATTTGGGATGGCATCAAGGCAATGGACCAACAGCAGGGAATGGAAGTGACGGTCATCCAGATAATCGGTGACCAGACGCTCCAGAGCATGAACTGCTTCGGCTGGATCATGGAGGCAGGCAAAATTGGTGAACGTACTGGCGGTTGATTCATGTATATGAAAGGGCTGGTTTTCAAGAGTCACAGGCATGGCAATATCAGCCATGGTGACTGATGCAGCCCGGAGCATCAGGGAAATCAGCATCCCATCCAACCAGGAAGGTTGAAATGCCCCACGGCGACTTGATCCTGGCGTTGCGATCAGATGATGGAGGCTCTGGTCTGAAGGGTTCAGCCAGAAGAGAGATTGACCACCGGTGATTTCAGCGATTACGTCCCGCCCATCATTCAGCTTTGCCCGCATCCGAAATGGTGGCAGACGAAGGCTGTCTTCTGAAGGGAAAGGAGTTGAGCCGAAAGCGATCTGATGGAGAGGCTTCATGTACTGAAGATCGGTCATGCAGGCATCATAATGATTGCCATGCTGGCGGATTCTTTGATTCAGGCGATCCATGAGATTATCCAGATCGCGCTCGGCGAAGGCTCCTTCAGGTAAAGCTCCTGACTGCTGAAAACGCTGGTAGATGGGAGGGAGTTGTTCCTGGGTGAAGGTGCTTGGCAGAGCTTTGACGTGCTCGATTAAACGGGCGGTTTCGCGGAGACATTCGCAGATCAGATCATTGGCCAGGAAGGGATGACTGGCAAATGGTTCATCGGTGACGCTGGCTTCTTCGGCGTCTTCGAGGTCATCGGTCTTGTGCCAGATTCCGAAGTGACGGTAGAGTTTGGCGGAGAAGGGATCGCGAACGAATCGACTCAGTTCCGGCAAGCGAATCGTCACATCC
>MDTD01011131.1_pt1 | contig 10612 bp, 11 predicted proteins | sample 811221 | NCBI WGS metagenome assembly MDTD01 (sample SAMN05326646, study PRJNA326480) | marine metagenome | isolation source: seawater | place: Pacific Ocean: South West | collected 2011
ACGGTCCAGGAAGATCGGGCTCCAGTTAGGGATATCATTTTCGTCAAAAGTCCCTTTATCAGTGGTTTCCAACCACTCGCCATTTCGATCCTGATACGCATAAAGAGGTGTTGTGCCCTGTGTATCCGGGGACAGCCTGATATAAGTTGATGTAGTGCCAAACGCAGGCTCAACATCCTCTAGGCCGAAGTCGGCAGAGCCCGCGACCTGAAGGAACGAGTTGTCCGTCGCGGTCGCCCCGGTGATGATCAAACGACTTGAGTCGGCATCAAACTCCACGTTTACACCAGAAACTTGCCGGCCTAGCTTGTCGGCCATAAGATTAATCTTGCTCTCGAGCTCGGTTACGAAGTCGCCCACCGAATACTGGCCTGTAGCGAGCTGAATCTGAGCAGAGATATTATCGACGATGACGGTAAGTGACCGGTTATCCTCAGTGACCTCAAAAGGCTTCGAGGGGTCAACACCCATCTGATTTCCCTGCACAGTTGCGGGGGTAGAGGCTTGGCCGCGGACAGCAGGCCGGTTGGCCACGGCCGAGAGCGCCTCAGCTACACGAACAGTATTCTCGCTTTCCGGCGTGCCAGCGGTGACGGACAGGCCAAACAGCTGCTCACCCGTGGTGTTTGCAGTGTCAGCGTTGCCATTGGCATCAAGCGTCAAAACATTTCTGATTGCGATACTGGAACCATCACCAGTGGTTCCCGATGAAATCACAAACGAGCCGTCGACGAAGTTGACTTCAATGCCGTAGCGCTGGTTTCTGGTCTCGGCAATCAAATCGCCGGCCGGGACCATCGTGCCGGAGAGCACGACTGCCTTATCTCCATCCGCTGATTCAAGCGAGTCTGTGGTGGCTAAGGCCGTTGATCTTTGAGCTGCATCACCCGGCGTAGCGAGGCCAAGGTTTACAGCGCCAAAAAGCTCCCCCGTTAAGGGCGCGTCAGTGGTGAAGTGCAGCGTGTCGTCACCAGACTGCGTAATACGCAGCGCCTGCCGCGCAAAGTCGTATTCTACCTGCAAGTCAGCAAAGGACCGGTTGTTGGTGCCCGTAGGAGCCGCTAAGGCAGGGGTCGCCGCAGCATATCCGCCAGCAAAGTACTTATTCATCGCCGTGGCCAATTCTTCTGGCATGATCATCGGCGACGTAGCTGCCCCTGTTAAAACAATGTCTCCCTGATCGATCGCTGCCTCGATGATTTCGCCCACGGGTACTGAGAGATAACTCTCATTGGATTCACCATAGTCCCGGGTAATATCGAGGACCCCCGCGCCGATAGCGGCTCCACTCGCATAGTAAGCAGAAACGTCAAACTTTTTGCCATCGCCGAAGCGCTCATTAATGACATTTGTCAGCTCGTCAGCAATTTCCTGACCCGAGAGCTGGTCTGTGCCTTCCTTCCCCACCAGGTGCTCAAGGCCAATCTCTACAAAGTCTGACCCGTCTACACTTATCTGTATGAGGTTCCGTAAGTTCTCACGGGTCTTCGCAGAGAGATCGAGTCCATTTGACCCGCCTGCTAAGGATAAAGCAGCCACATCTGTGGGTGAGGCCGCTTTAAGAGACAGCGCAGCCGGCGTTGATTGAATTGGATCTGACAGCATGTCGAAAGAAAACTTCCGATATACCGTACCCTGCGTCACAAGGAACTCGGAGCTGTTGGTAGAGGTTTTTTGCAAAAACTCCAGCTCACTCTGAGTTTTGATTTCGCCGTATTTGTTAACGAAAAAGACATCACCGCCACTGTCAGATGCCTGAATCAATGCAGGATCAACTAGCTCGCCGTCAACATAGACGTAGGTCTGCCACTTGTTCAAAGGATTCTCAGAAGTCGCAGCCTGAGTCTTGACGTAATAGACGGTGGCGAGGTGCTGAGAACCTGAAGCGCCGAATACCGTTAAAGAAGTTGTCCTGTGATAGGTCTCGGGCTTATTGGGATTGAACGTAAGAGTGATGGGCTCAACGTTAGATGGTAGGTTCAGACCCAGCTCTACCTCGGTAGTAGCACGGAACTCTGAGACGGTCTGACGAGGAATCGCCAACGCCGACGGCGGTTGGCTGAAATCCGCCTTGTTAGTCGAGTCGACTGGTAGAGACAGCAGAGCCTGACCTGCCGAGTTCACCATCTGGTTTTGCTCATTGAGCATAAACTGGCCATTTCGGGTAAAGGTCCGGCTGCCGTCCGAGGACTGCAGGGGGAAAAAGCCGTCACCGGTAATCGCTAGATCCAGCGAGTTAGCTGAGAACTGCACGAAACCCTGGCTGAATTCCTGTGCCACTTCTTTCAGTGCAACCCCCTGACCCACAACCGCCGCAGCACGCTGCAGAGGTGAGGTGGCGAAAATGTCGCCGAAGGACGCTGTGGAACGCTTGAAACCCGCCGTAGCCGAGTTCGCGATGTTGTTAGACGTCACCGCAAGCTCGGTCGTTGCTGCGTTGAGTCCGGTGAGAGAAGTGTAAAACGACATGTTTCAGCTCCTGCTAAATTATTCTGCGATGGTTTGAATTTCGGCCAGCGACACCGTATTACCGCCCAACAACTGGAGATCCAGCTGCTGACCGGCCGGGTTCCATGAGACACTGCTAACAGTCTCTAGGATCGAAACGGGCGCTATTTGCATGCGGCCATCAACAATGGCGCTTGCAGTAATCTGATAGGTCTCGACAGGCATCTGGTTGCCATCCGAGTCCTGCCCCGACCAAGCGAAGCGATGCTCGCCGGGTTCGAGCTCACCGACGTTCTGTCTGAACACCAGCTCACCCTCTTTGTTGTAAACACTCATCGTCAGCATGTCCGCGCCTTCCTGCAGACTGACCAACGTCTCTGTTGGCCGGGCACCACCGCCCTGACCAAACCCGCCCGCTACGGCGACGCGCTTGCCAACCAAAGTCGAGCCGGTCAGCAATGATTGCTCTCGGAGGTTACCCACCAGGGTTTCAAGAGAGGCTTGCATGCCCTTAATGCCCTCAACTGACGAGAACTGGGCCAACTGTGCTACGAACGCTTCATTTTCCATTGGGTCCAGCGGGTTCTGATTCTTCAGCTGCGCTGTGAACAGCTGCAAAAAAGCGTCGCGCCCCAGCATGTCGCCATCGTCGCCGTCTTTGTATATCGCGTTGGCCTGCTGAGTGTTGTATTGCTCAGTCGTCAGAATAGAATCAATTGCTGACACAAGTGCGTCTCCTGTTCTTTAGTTACGACTTCATGACTTCCAGCGTTCGCATCATCATTTGCTTCGCTGTGTTCACGACTTCGATATTGTTTCGGTAGGATCTAGCGGCGGCGGTCATCTCAACCATTTCCGCCACCTCATTCACATTGCTTTGGTAAACGTAACCGTCAGCGTCGGCCGAGGGATTGCCTGGATCGTAGGAACGAGGCGAGGGCGTCGGATCATCGGTGACATTGCCGATATGGATCGATCCTGCGTAGCGAGTCTGCTCCCCCATCGACTGGTCAGCCAACAACGTGCGAAAAACGACTCGCTTGGCCTTGTATGCACCCTCCGCCGTGTCAGAAGTGTTCGCCGCGTTCGCTAGATTGGAAGCCGTTGTATTCATGCGGACCAGCTGAGCCGCGAGGGCGCTGCCTGCAATGCCAAAAACTTTATCCATAGACATGAATTACTCTCCCTTCAACGCGCGTTTATAGGCGGAAACTCTGCCCTGTAAGAAATCCAGCGTTGCTTGGTATTCCACCGCGGCTTTACCGAACTTGGCCTGCTCAAGACCAATCTCAACGGTGTTGCCGTCCACGGCAGGGTTGTAAGGAATGGTGAACACTTCACCGTTGTCGGAATGGCCAGGACCGCGCCAGTGTCGGGCGTGGGTGGCATTCATACTGCCCACGCCTAATTGCCAGCCCAGCACAGCGCGAAAATCAACGTCCTTCGCCTTGAACCCGGGTGTATCCGCGTTAGCGATGTTTGTAGACAGCACTTCCATCCTGCGTGCTTTGAGCTGCAAGGCATCAGCGTGTATACCGAAAAGCGAATCCAACATGTCTGCTAACCGATAGGTGTGACTATTTACGTTGGAGTCAGCAGAAACCGTGCCAAAAACAATATGTAACTGTTTTACATGGCTTTTATCGGTATTTGCCCGGGGCTGCCCTCCGAATTATTTAAGCAGCGGCAAAAGTATGCCGCTGGTTGAAAAACGGCTTATTAGTCATACTTTCTTGATGTTCGACCTACTCGCTCACGGCGGGGACGCGAAGTGATCGCCCAACCCGCGAGATTCAAGACACCAGGCGCAAGTCTCCGGACGCGCCGGGGCGTGCTTCTCTGGGGGATGAGTCTGATCCTTTTGAGCTGGATGCCCTCCTGCGCTGATGCCAGAGACCAAGAAAGTATAAAAGCTGATGCCAAAGCACAGATTCAAGCGGCAGCAGCGTCAGCTTATTACACGCAACCAGAGTACGTTGAAGTCAGGCTGGCTGATAAGAGGCTGGTTCTGCCCGACTGTAATCACGCCTTCGAGGTAACTTTTCCCTTCAGCGACCGGGCAACCGCACAGCTCGACTGCTCAATACCTGCATGGCGAGGGTTCATCCAAATCAGATTGAGGGAGGGGGGCGCAGCGTTCCGTTACAACCTGCCACTCAATAAAGGTGACATTCTCAAAAGAAGTCACGTTATTCGGCAGTCAACGTCAACGGGAGATGACAACAGTGACCGAATAACGGTTTTGGAAGACGTACTGGACCGCGTGCTCAATCAGCCGGTACAGGTGGGAGAAGTTTTATTAGAAAGCCACTTTTCAATCTCGGCCACTGGCAGTTCGTACAAAGTCGAGCAAGGCGAGGTGGGGGCCTGGGTCGCTAACGAAATCATTCCCAGGGGTAACCGGCTTGATCAGCAGTCGTTCTCATGGGAACTGATTACCGGTAGAGCCCCTACGGATCTGATACACCAAGGGGCTCAATTCCCGATGTTAGAAGCACTTCGCGACATCATGCCAGGCGACAAATTGCGGCGATCTGCAGTGAAAATGGCCCCTGCTGTCCGTAAAAACGAAGAAATCCGGGTTTCAATTGTGCGAGGCTCCCTAACAGTGACCAATGTCGTCCTCGTCGGTCGAGACGCCACTATCGGAGAGATAATAGAAGTCACCAATGCGGAATCGGGACGGCCATTGCGAGCCCGTGTAACGGGAATTGGACAAGTAGAAATATTATAAACGCAATGCTAAAGTTTTTTCTCAGGCAGCCGATAATTCGGTTGGAAAAGGAAAAATCTGCCCATCACAGGCTGGTGAGCAGGTTAATGAGGAGTGTTCACGATGCCGAGCATCACTGAAACCATGCGTAGTGTCGTCCCGGAAAGCACCGGGAAGAAAGACCTGCGCGCGGAAAAAACCTCTGCTCCTGCACCCGATGCCAAGGCGCCTGACGCCAGCACCAGCGAATCACAGGTGGATCAAGTTGAATTGAGTGAGTCTGTGGTGCGCTCCATCGAGGACGCAAAATTTGACGCCGCAAAGGTCGAGGCTTTGCGACTGGCGATTATGGAAGGCAATTACCCGCTTGACGCAAAGCGGATAGCGGAGAACATGCTCGACCTCGAGCGCATGATCAATTCCTGATCGGCCCACCATCGACCTATCGATGAATCAGTCAGATTTACCACCGAGTGAAGATGCTCTCAGAGAGGGTTTGCATAAAGCCACCGCACTCGAAGGGTTGCTCGAGGAAGAATTCGCTCTACTCAATGCGGGTGATCTGGACAGCTTCGAGGCGCTGCAGGTCAGAAAGAACGAAACGCTTGAATCACTCTCTTCGCTTCTACCTGCGCTCACAGGAGCTCAAGATACTGTAGTTCCGGACAACGAGCCTCCGGGCTCACTGATTCAGGAAATTAAAGTCGTACTCGCCACCTGCCGAGATGCGCACCTGAAAAACGCGATGCTGATTGACCGCAAAATTGAGGCGACTCGCTCTGCACTCGAGGTATTGCGATCAAGTCGCTCCGCTGACACAGGTGAGACGTATGACAAACTCGGCCGCATCAAGCGCGGTTATAGCCCGAGCCGACAGACAGACGTCTAGGGCCTTTTGAGCTCAACCTACCTTGTCCGCGGGCTCGTCGCCCCGCAACCAAAAAACCCATGCCAGCACCACTGCCACTGCCCTGTAAAGTGACTCAGGGATTTCCTCGCCGATACCCACGCCACTCAGCAGACGCTGCAGCACTTCGTCTTCAATTACGGGCAAGCCGAGGTCAAAGGCGGCGTCGATGATCGACATGGCGTCCTCACCCTCACCTTTGGCCAAAATGCTGGGTGCCTGCCGCTGACCGTACTCGAGAGCGATTGCCTTGATCTCATCAATCTCTTTCATACGGAGGAGTCCAGACGATCCCCGCGCCGCTGAGATGGCCGGATGAAACGCGGTTCTTCAATGGTGTCGCGAGCCTGATTAAAGACTGCGAAGTGTTCGAGCTGCAAACCAAAATCGGCTACTTCGGCGAACAATTCGGCGCGGGAATCCCGGGCTCGTGCAAAAACCTCCGGATCTGTTAGCCACGCGTCCAGTCGCACTGTCCTAACCGGCAGGTGCTCGACGCGAAGCCACACATCCGAATCTTTGGAGAACTGTGTGTACAGATTAATGATCCATGGGGGATTGCCCGGGGGGTTACCACGTGGGCCCCGCTGAAGATTGAGCTCAACAGGCGCTCCGTTGACCCAGGAGAGAATATCGGCATTGATCACATCTGAGCGTAATGCGGCCGCCGTTCTTTCTTGTCGATTCTCAATCTCAGTAAGAAGGCCTCGGGCGCGTTCCTTTACCGCAGGGTCAGTGGCAAACCCGAGCATCCGCAGCAACATTGAGGGCAGCGTCGTTTCTCTAGTGCCCCCCTCTGCTGCAGACGTTAAGTTCAGCACGCCTCCCCGACTGAGTAACTCCCTAGCCCGCGCAATCTGCGCTTCGAGAGACATCGCTGGACTCAATATGACACCGAGGCCCGCCAGAGACGCCGCCAAGGGGGGCGGCATTGCCCGGAGTGAATCTGGGGCCATGAGTTGCTGTAAGACGGAGGCGGGTGTGCCTGCTAGTTGCAATTGGCCCGAGCCGGGCACGACGGGTAGCGCCGGGGTAGCGGGAGAGGCGGGCGCTGGAACAGGCCGCAAGACAGTGGCGCCATCCGGTGTCAGCTGAACTCGAAAATGAAGACTTTGCCCTGCGTATCGCTTGAAGGCATCGGGCGCGATCAGGGTTTGAGCAACGCCCGCCAAGTTGATATAGAGCTGGCCGCGATCGATCGAGACCACGCCTTTAACAACCTGAAAATTCGCCAATCCCAGCTCGCGCGGTCCAGGCTGATCGATACGGAGACTGGCAGTGCCCTCTAAAAAAATGGGCGTTGGCCGCACCGTCAAATTGAGCAGTTCAGGCCCCAACATGATTTAACGCCTGCGCGACTTCAGTAAAGCCTCACTACGGGTAGCGAACCCAGTCGTCGCTGCTGGCAGTGATTTTTTTGCCGTCGCGTCCCGGGACAACGTAATCCATGACATCTGTAACGGTGGGCATGCGCAGTGATGCTCCCGCCATTAGCCAATGGGGGTTGCCTCGACGGAAGGCCGATTTGTTGTTCTTTACAATGACTTTCTGCATCACATCGTGATTAACGCCAGTGTCACCGAGATGTGTCGCCATAATCTCGCTCAACGTATCACCAGAGCGCACTTTGTAGACACCACCAATCACCGCGCCACTGGACGGAGAAGCCGAAGCAGAGCGCGAGCTGGCGTCAAACTCAGTGCTCCCAATATCGGTACTCCCGATAAAGGCCCTAAGTCTTGCCACATCGCTGTCGGAAATAGCCGACTGAGCCAGCGTCGCCTCTGTGAAAGTAATCCCAACCACGGCAACGGATAACGCCGCACACACCCTTAAATGAACATTCATGATTACATCCTTTTCAGGGCAAGGTGCCCAGTAATTCGCCCTGCGATACAAGCGCACCCTCTCCCGAAGGGAGTGGCTCGGCTTGGGCTCTGTGATCATCTGCCCGGACCACTCTCAGCATCACCAGAGTATCCAGCGTCATATCGCTCACGACATTGTTGACCATTAGTTCTCGATCACCCACCAGCAACCATTGGCCCTCTACCACACCCCGAGTGCGGCCCGCATCAATACTGTAGCGCGCTGCGCCGTCTCTTGTGACCGCAAAAACGCGAGGCAGACACGCAGTCGAATCAGAAAACTCTCGCGTAACCGCCGCTACCCAATCCTCAAGATCTTCCTCATCCTGCTCTGTCACCCACTCCCCTGACTCAAAAGCCCGGTATGCGCCAGTTTCAATCAGAGCTCGGTAATCTCCCATCTCACGCCTTGCAGCAGGCTGGCTGAAGGAAAGCGTGACAGCAAATTTGACTGGCTTTGCGGTAGATGACAGCACGTAAGCCATAGACGCGAGGCCCGGATGGTTGATGTAAAGGTCATTTTCCTCGCGGTCATCAGCTAGCATGCGGACGTTAACGGAAACCGCAAAGTCTGGCGCGGGGCCCTCAGACCAATCGCCCACTAGCGTTCTGGCATACGTCGTATCCTGATAGCTTTCGGGCTTGGGGCCGACAGGCGCCATAACACGGTACCCCTGCGCTCTCAGGGTGCTCTGAAGCGCGGACACCAAGAGGGTTTCCTGTTTCTTGTGAAGCGCGCGCTCAGAGGCTTCCCGCATGGCGTCAGAAGTCAGCTGAATCGTCACCAGTCCAGACTGAGATCCGGAACCCGTCCAAAGTTGGCATCGCGCCTCGTCAGAAACTTGAATCGCATCGAGTGTATCCTGGCCACCCATTGCCTCGAGATAGCTTTCAACTTGGATACCGCGGACATCGGCCTCGCTGGAAAACATAGCCCGCTCGTGGAGCCTACCCTGATCATCAAGATAGGCGACGCCCTTCACCCTGGCACCGGACTGCAGTGCCGCATCCATAGCGCGCTGCCTAAAGGCAGATAAATACCCAGACGCATCATCATCGCTGGCAAGGCCAATGGCCTCGTCTTGTGCAGAGGACGAAAACGCCCAAAGCAGCCCGCATCCCGCCAGACATAATGTCATGACACGCATGATCACCTCGAATCCGCCAGACCTCCGTCAGGAGCCCGCAGCCATCACCGCTTTTTCTAAGTACAACACCCTGAGGTCGTTAACGATACTCTTATCGAGCGACATGGTGACCTCGTAGGTATCAGCGCCACGGGGCTCAATCTGAACCAAATTGGCGCCGTAAACCACTCCCTCTACGCGGGCACGGAAACTGTCACTTCGCACCATCATGTCGGCAACAGTGGTAGTAGAGTCGAGATACTGGCCATAAACCTGCTCAGTCAGGCCCCTGTAGGCATCTAATTTAGCCGCACGTATAGCCAGCAAACGCCGCTGTGCTGGAATGTCGCTGGGCTGGACATCGATGACAGCGTAGCCCGTCGCAGTTAGCGTGTCTCGGCGCTCGACCATTGGCTCTATGAACGAAGCGTCGGGCTCCGACGAATAACCCAGTGTCTCGCAACCATTGAGTAGCGCGACGACGACTAGCGTGATCCACCCCAGTAATAGTTTACGCATAATGTTCCTCCTGGCAGTCGCCTTTTCCCTATCGCTCAGCGCATGTTCGTTGTTGCACTCAGGTGATTCATAAAATTCTGTTGAGTTCTCTCAATATCGGCTTTTTTTGGCGGCGCTTTACCCAATGATGAGCGAGTTTGTGCGCCGCCATAACTTGCCCTGACCCACGCCACGAGATTGAAATCCCTTATCGAGATAAGCAAATTGGTATGGATATTGCGTCTATTGTCTTCGCCTAGAGCCCAAAGGGCTTAAACAGTGGGGAGGTAGTGGATTTTGGAAGCCATACTGTCAAATTTCCGACAGTTTTCTGACCGTTTCGCCTGGTTAAGTGCGAAAAGTGTCGGTGCACCGACACTCGTTCTGCTGATTCTGGCGCTATTAGTCGTCCCACTGCCCGCTTTTTTGCTGGATGTGCTCTTCACCTTCAATATTATGCTGGGCCTGCTGATGGTGATGATCACCCTCAACACGCGCAAACCATTGGAATTTTCGTCATTCCCCTCTGTGCTACTGATCGCCACATTGCTGAGGCTCGGCCTGAATGTGGCCTCGACCAGAGTGGTGTTGGTTGACGGGCACACCGGGACTGACGCAGCAGGCAAAGTCATTGAGTCCTTCGGTGAATTTGTCATTGCGGGCAATTACGTAGTGGGTTTCATCATCTTCCTGATCCTCATGATCATCAACTTCATTGTCGTGACAAAGGGTGCCGGACGCGTTTCTGAGGTCATCGCACGATTCACTCTCGACGCCATGCCAGGCAAACAAATGGCGATTGACGCCGACCTGAACGCGGGAATCATCGACCAGGAGACGGCCAAGCAACGGCGCAATGAGCTCTCTCAGGAATCAGATTTTTACGGGTCGATGGACGGTGCCTCAAAGTTCGTGAGGGGGGACGCGATTGCTGGCATCCTGATCCTCATTATCAACATTGTAGGGGGATTGATTGTCGGCACTACACAGCACGACCTGACCCTCAGTGACGCTGGCAGAATCTATGTGCTGCTGACCATCGGAGATGGAC
>MDTD01040398.1_pt1 | contig 10612 bp, 6 predicted proteins | sample 811221 | NCBI WGS metagenome assembly MDTD01 (sample SAMN05326646, study PRJNA326480) | marine metagenome | isolation source: seawater | place: Pacific Ocean: South West | collected 2011
AAAGGAAGCCGGCCTTTCCTTCTACGGGGACAACACGGCCCAAGGAAAGCTGCTGGCCCCCGGGGACTACCGGGGAATCGTCGTGGGACAAGCCCTCCTGGATTCGTTTGAGACGAAAATCGGCCGCAAACTGGTACTCATGACCCGGGACGCCACCCTGGAAACCGCTTCCAAAGCCTTTAAAATCAGAGGGACATTCCGGGCGGAGATGGAAGCCACGGAAAAGCAATTTGTCTTCATCACCCTTGATGCGGCCCAAAGCTTCCTGAAAGCAGGCACCGGGGTGACCTCGGCCTGTATCAAGCTGCCGGAAGAAACCACCATGGATCTTGAGGCATTGGCAAAGACCGCCAAAGCACTTGCCCGGGAACTGCCGGAAGGGACGGCCGTTCTCACATGGGTGGACCTGCTGCCCCTGCTCAAAGGGTATCTTTCCATGTTCGACAGCTTCATGCTGCTCTGGTACCTGGTGGTGTTTGTGGCTATGGCCTTCGGCCTTACGAACACCATGCTCATGGCCGTTCTGGAACGGACCCGGGAATTCGGCCTGCTCAAGGCCCTGGGCATGAAACCGTCCTGGATCATCCGGAATGTCCTTTTGGAATGCCTGATTCTGCTGGCCATCGGACTTGCCGCCGGCAACATCCTGGGGTTTGCCACGGTCCAGGCCCTGTCCGGGGGAATCGACATGTCCTTTATGGCCGAAGGATCTGAATTTTTCGGTATCGGCCATCTGGTTATCCCCTATATCACATTAAAAGATCTTCTGTCCGTCAATGCGGTTATCATGGGCTTGGGCGTTCTGGTCTGTCTCTACCCGGCAGTCAAGGCCGGCCGGATCACCCCGGTGGAAGCCATGTCCCACACCTGAAAAAGAGAGTTAAAATGGAACACACACCCAACCATATGGTGGAAATCATCGATGTCAGCAAAACCTACACCCAGGGCAAACTTGAGGTCCATGCCCTGGCAGGAATCTCCCTGGCCCTGGACAGGGGGGAATTCACCGCCCTGGCAGGCCCCTCCGGCTCCGGAAAAACCACCCTGCTCAACCTCATCGGCGGCCTGGACAGCCCCTCCTGCGGCAGGATCGTTCTGGACGGAAAGGAGGTGACCGGCCTTTCCCAGTCCCGGCTGGCCGATATGCGCCTGAACAAGATCGGGTTTGTCTTCCAGGCCTATAACATCATCCCGGTATTGTCCGCCCGGGAAAACGTGGAGTACGTGATGCTCATGCAGGGGGTGCCGGCCAAGGAGAGAACGGACCGGGCCAGGGCCATCCTGGATGAGGTGGGGCTTGCCAACATGCACGACAGACGGCCGGCCGAGCTTTCCGGCGGCCAGCAGCAGCGGGTGGCCGTGGCCCGGGCCATCGTCTCCCGCCCCGCCATCGTCCTGGCCGACGAACCCACAGCCAACCTGGACTCCGCCACAGGCCAGGGGCTGCTGGAAATGATGGCCAAGATGAACGAAAAACGGGGGGTGACCTTTATTTTTTCCACCCATGACAAGATGGTTATGGAATACGCCCGCAGGATTGTCCGGCTCAAGGACGGACTGGTCTCCGATGATACCACGAAGTAGGCAAATAAACGCTGCCATCATCCTGCTGGTCTGGGGTGTCATTGCCCTGTCCGCAGTTCCGTTTCGGGGCGCTGCAACACATCTTCCTGAGATGGAGTGGGACGGGCATGTTAAACTATACAGCCGCGCCCTTTTCCCAAGATCCGGCACCGCCTACGAATCTGTGGGCCTGACACCCAACTATGACGGGTTTGCAGAATTCCGCCTGAACCACCGCACCTTTTTCGGGAACACCGCATACAGCGAGGTGCACTACGAAACCCTTTTCGGCGGCGGAGGTACCCGCAGCGACGGTGAAAAGTTAAAGGCGCGCTACCCTGCCCTCTTTCCTGACGGCCTTTTCGGACCGCCCCGTGACGACCGGCGGTTCTTTGACCTGACAGGCACCTTAAACGACGACCGGGACACCATGGGGTACCACCGCCTGGACCGGGCCATGGTCGCGTTTACCCCCTCCTGGGGCGAAGTCCGCCTGGGACGGCAGGCCGTCACCTGGGGTCATGGATTCACATTCAACCCCATGGATCTTTTCAACCCCTTTTCCCCCACGGACCTGGAACGGGACTACAAAACAGGAGATGATATCGTCCTGGTCCAGTTTCCGGTGAATGCCACGGATGTGGAATTGATTTACGTGGCCCGCCGGGAGGCAGACACGGGAGAGGCAAGCCTGGATGAAAACTCAATTGGCGCCAAACTCCACTTTTTTATGGGAGAGACGGAAGCCGACGTCATGCTGACCCGCCATTACGAGGACATTGTGGCAGGGGCCGGTGCCGTGGGGTATCTTGGCGGTGCGGCCTGGCGGTGCGACATCACCGCCACCGTTCTCCATGAGAAGAGCCGGGGGCGTTCCGCATATCTTTCCGGAATTCTCAACATGGACTATTCCTGGGTCTGGCGGGACAAAAACTGGTACGGTTACCTGGAGCTATACTACAACGGACTTTCCGATGCGGATTACACCGATCATTTCTCTGATTCCGCCATTTCAGAACGTCTGGCCAGGGGAGAACTTTTCGCCCTGGGACGCTGGTATCTCAGCGGCAACATCAACCTTGAGGTTCATCCCCTGGTCAATGCCTATCTCACCCCCATCGTAAACCTTAACGACGGGTCAGGCACCCTGCTGCCAAGAATTGTATACGACTGGGCGGATGACATCCGGCTCACCCTGTCAGCGTCTGCAAGCTGGGGAGACAGCAACACCGAGTACGGCGGTTATCCCATCCCCGGCACCGGTTTTACCTCAACACCTGCGGACAGTTTTTCTGCCTGGATCAACTGGTATTTTTAAGTGTTTTCTGATATAGTCGCCTGATTTTTTTGATGAATTAAAAATTGCGGGGCCACATTGGAAACCATCATCAGACAAATCCTGACCTCAAAGGTGTATGAAGCGGCCGTTGAGACACCGCTGGACAACGCAGTTGTTTTATCCCGGCGGCGGAACAATACGATCCGGCTCAAACGGGAGGATCTTCAACCCGTCTTCTCCTTTAAGCTTCGCGGGGCCTACAACCGCATCGCCCACCTCACCCCGGAACAAAGGGAAAAAGGGGTCATCGCCGCCTCGGCCGGAAATCACGCCCAGGGCATGGCTTATGCCGGCAGACTGCTGGGCATAAAAGTCCTGATTGTCATGCCCGTCACCACACCCCAGATCAAAATCGATGCGGTCAAGCATTATGGGGCCAAGGTGATTCTCCACGGTGTCAGCTATTCCGAATCCGCCGGGTTTGCAGCCAAAAAGGCCGCATCATGCGGGATGGAAGTCATTCACCCCTTTGATGACGCGCTTGTCATTGCCGGCCAGGGCACCGTGGCGCACGAACTGCTGAGGCAGAATCCGGGAGACCTGGATGCGGTCTTCGTCCCGGTGGGCGGCGGGGGTCTTCTGGCGGGCATGGCTGCCTATATCAAGCTGCTGCGGCCTGACGTCCAGGTCTTTGGCGTCGAACCCGGGGACAGCGATGCCATGGCCCGGTCCTTAGAGAAAGGGGAAATCGTCACCCTGGACGATGTGGGTATCTTTGCAGACGGTGTGGCAGTTAAAACCGTTGGCGCCAAAACCTTTGACCTCTGCCGCAAATTCGTTGACGGCATCATCCGGGTAAACACCGATGAAATCTGCAGCGGCATTAAAGCCATTTACGAGGCCACCCGTTCCATTGCCGAACCTGCCGGCGGCCTTGCCACGGCAGGCCTGCTCAAACATATCCGGGAAACCGGCTGCACCGGAAAAACCCTTGTGGCGGTAAACTCCGGGGCAAACATGAATTTTGAACGGCTCCGTTTCGTGGCCGAACGCACCCTCATCGGTGAAAAGCAGGAGGCCCTTTTCGCTGTCACCATCCCGGAAAAAGTGGGCAGCCTGAAAACATTCTGCCAGGACATGGTGGGGGACAGGAATATCACCGAATTCAACTACCGCCTGGAAAACCGGGACTGCGCCCGGATCTTCGTGGGCATCTCCATGGGCGTCCCGGAGGAAAGAGACGCACTAAGCCAGCAGCTTTCTAAGGCCGGCTACGAAAACATTGATCTTACGGACAATGAGCTGGCAAAAAACCATATCCGTCATATGGTGGGCGGCCGCAGCGAAAAGGCTGAAAACGAACGCCTTTTCAGATTCTGGTTCCCCGAGCGGCCCGGCGCCCTGGTGAACTTCCTTGACGCTATTAAAGGGGATCTGAACATATCCCTCTTCCACTACAGGGCCCACGGCGGCGACTTCGGACGGGTCCTTGTAGGGCTTGAGGTGCCACAGGGCCACGGCCAGGCATTATCGGAACGTCTCAAAAGGCTGGGTTACAGGTTTATTGAAGAAACCCAGAATCCTGCCTGCGGCCTTTTTCTGTGATACAGATATGCAATGATGTATTTAGTTACAATTCCGAATTTGATATGGTCTGATAACAGTTGAAAATTCACTTCAAAAGGAAATGACGATGCCAGATAGACGGATGGTTACACTTTTAATATCAGTTATCCTGTTGTTTCCCGGGACATCCTACCCACGTCAGCGCTCATCAAACCAGACCATCACATGGTATCGGGCCGACTTTCCGCCTGTGACGATAGTTGAGGGGCCGAATGCGGGACTCGGTTTCTTTGACAGGGTCACAGACCTTTTATCAGACCAATTGCCTGACTATGATCATCGCCACCAGGTGGCCAATTTCAAAAGAATTATCATTGAACTGAAAAACAAAAAAAACGTCTGTTGCCCATCCCTCTACAAAACAAGAGAGCGCGACACCTTCATTTCCTTCTCAATTCCTGCCATGGTGGTTCTTCCCAATGTACTCATCACACAAAAATCTTTAAAGGATAAATTGGGGCCGTATCTGGATAGAAACAAGAGAGTGGGACTGACAGGACTGCTGGAAAATAAGAATATACGTTTGGGTATTTCAAACGGGCGGAAATATTCCGGCGGGATAGATGAGGTGCTGTCCCAATTTCAGGGGGCAGAAAACATCTCGATCAGATCAGGGGAGGATGTTTTCAAAGGGCTTTTGGATATGCTGTTTTTAGGACGCATAGATTGCATCATCGGCTATCCCATAGAGGCGAGTTACTTCTTAAAAGGAAAACCCGAGTTTAATAAACTCCAGATTTACTTTATCGCTGAAAATAAAATTGATTTCACCATTGGCCACGTGGGATGCCCTAAAACGGAGTGGGGAGAAAAAATCATAGAAAGGGTAAACCAGGTGCTGATAGAACACAGACAGACGCCTGAATACTTGGATTTCTATGAACACTGGCTAAATGACGACACCGTCCCATTCTACAAAAAAACGGTAGCGGACTACTATGATGGTGAATGACACCCCCACCTTTATCAGTGGGACGCCCGAAAGGCAGTCAGCCCTTTCACCCCCATGTGAAAGCCCCGGGTTTCCCGATCAAAGATTCGAAATATCCGGGATAAAGGTTTGGACCGTCTCCAGATAGGCTGCCGGATCGGCATTCGGATTAAAAATTGTCTCGGCGCCGTTGTGGGGTATCTGCCTTCCCGGTTTCAGGAAATCAACGATACTTGTACTGGCGATGCCGGTGGCGGAGTGCTTCGCTTCTTTTTTCAGCATGGCGATGATATTGCCGGCATCTTCGATGGTGCATTGCCGCGTCACCCGGGCCGGCAATTCTAGCACGGCCACGGATACGGTGATCAAGGGCATGCGGCGCATGACACCGTCCCGTCCCTTGGCTACGATATAGCCGTTTTCCATGGATTCTTTATCGTAGAAGCTTTCGGCGTTTTTCTTAAAGTTCAGGGCCAGCTTGCGCATCTCCTTTTCAACCTCATCCCGTGTGCTGCCTTTAATACCTATGAAAAAATCATCCCCCCCCACATGCCCCACAAACCTGTTTTCACTCATGCCGGCCTTTTTCAGAAGGTCGGCAAACATAAGAATCAGGCGGTCGCCGTTCCTGAACCCGTACTGGTCGTTGTAGGGTTTGAAGTTGTCAAAATCAAAATAGGCCAGGTGATAAGTGTGGCCCATGTCCGCCAGTGCTTCGCTGAAGTACTCATGGATCATGGTATTGCCCGGCAGTTTGCTTAAGGGGTTCTGGTTTCGGGCCTGGGTCAGGTTCTTTTCGTTGATCAGTTTAAGCAGGGCCTTGGTGGACAAAAGTCCCACGTACCGCATGTCATCCACCATGATCAGCCCCTCGTTGTTATTAAAATGGGTGTAGGTTTCAATGAGCTTTTCCACGGAGGAATGGATATCCGCAATAGGGATTTTGGCGACGAACCGCGTCAGATCCTTGCCGAAGGAGGGGTTTTCCAACAATTGCCGGCCGAATTTTGAGAATATGTATTCCTTAAAGGCGGATTCCCGGATGATGCCCACCGGCTCGTCATATTGGTTGACCACGGGAAAAAAGGTGACGTCCTCTTCTTTGCGGAAAAGATCCACCACTGTGATCATGTCCGTATCCGCACTCACGGGCTTAAGGTATTTAATTTCATTGGCAATCAAAGAGCGGTCCTTAAACCGTCCGCTTCTGCGGTCCTTCCTTGCCAGCTCCCGGATATGGGAATATCTGGGTTTCAGCTCGCCTAAATTCCGGGTGGGGCGCTGGATAAAATAGCCCTGGATCATATCGCAGCCAATGGCCTTGCACTGGGCATACTCCGCCCGTGTCTCCACCCCTTCGGCCAGCACCAGGCTGCCCATAAAATGGGCAAAATTAACGATGGTGGACACCACCAGCCGCTTTTTGGGGTCATTTTCCATATTCTGGATGAAAAAACGGTCGATTTTAATGTAGTCCGGTTCGGTATAATAGAGGAGCTGGAGTCCTGAAAAACCTGTGCCGCAGTCATCCACAGCGATTTTAAACCCCTGGGAGTGATAGATATCCAATATTTTGGCCACATCGGAATTGTCGTGAAACTTATGTTTTTCCGAGATTTCAAAACAGATGTCATCCTGGGTATAGCCCAGGGAGTCAAGGAGGGTCATGGTGCTTCCCGGCGCATAATCCATGGCGTCGAACATGCGGTTGTCCAGGTTGTAAAACAGCTTAGCAGGATAGGTGGATCTGAATGCCGCAAACTTTTTTAAGGCTTTTTCCCTGAGCATCAAATCCACATGGTGGAGCAGACCGTCCTCGTAAGCGGTATCAAAGAGGGCGTCAACGGAGGAGAAACCGGCGTCTGCATGACAGCGCAGAAGGGCTTCGAATCCAAAGGTATTTCCGGTATGGATATTTACAATGGGCTGGAACGCATAATCGATGTTTTCCAGCCGGGCTGCCCATTCTTCATCCGTGGGGGTCACGACCACTTTCTCCCAAATCATATTGCCTGTCCTATCATTAGGTCACAAAATGTTTAGGAGCCTACATGAATTTTATGAGGATATGATTAAGGAAATCCCTGATTATCTTCTTTCGACCTGGTTTTACCGGGAAATTCCGGCCTTACCCTTGCTGGAGTGAAGGACGAATGTTTTGACCATCAATTCCCTGAACACCCGGATATATTCAATGGTTTTCTGGTTGATGTCCGGGGCATTTTCATTCCAGTCCACGTAAATCATGGCAAGAATGATCTTGTCCACGAAAACGGGGAAAACCGCAAACCCCTTTGCCTTTGTTAATTTGGGCATCTTTTCCAGGTACCACTGGGGAACCTGCTTTTTATACGCCTCTTTCTGGATATTGCGGACAATCATGTCCGTTTCCCGGGTAATGGCTGCATTAAAGAGGTCTGGCCCGGGTTCAATTTTGAATGCCAGTATCCGCGAAATATCCCTGGTTCGCACAGGTCCCCGGATATACCTGGGTTCCATGGTATTGGTCTGTTTCTTTTTGATGGAGATAACGGTCTGGGTAAAATAGAAACTGTTGTCCATGGTTTCCACCATACGGGTAAAAATTTCATGGATACTCATCTTATTGTTAAGGGCCTGCTTGAGATGGCTCATTCCCTTATCAAGCTCTTTTTTGCTCTTCACGCCGCTGGCTGTTTTGGCGGCGCTTTTACCTGTTGCCGGATCAACATCCAGAAGTTCTGCCTGGCGTTCCATTTTCTCGCGGGAGGTGCGAATAAGATGGACCACCGTTTTGAAGTCTATCTTGACCAGGCCCCGATATTTATCTGCAATGGCAGCACAGGCGTCAACCTCGTCCGCCTCGTCCCCTGAAATTTCGCACAGTTCATGGATATAGGCACACAGATACCGTTGTTCCTCCAGAACGGTTAACTCACTGCCGTTGGTTTTAAACCGGGAAACCGGCTGCATGGTCTGCACAATATCCTTGGGCATGTTCAGTTTCAATGCAACGATACGCCCCAGGTCCGCATAGGACAGCCCCATAACGGTCTTTGCCGCCTCTGAACGGGACATGTCCCTGTCCTCCATGGCGATCTCCACCTGGATGTAAGTCTCAGGGTCGAACAGGGCCACCAGATATTCCCCCAACTCATAAATCATGGCGGCAATCTGGAGGGTGTCAGTGGTGGTGTTTTTGCGCTCCGTGACAATCTGCCGGGCCAAAATGCTCCGGTGAAGGCCTTTGAGGGTCTTTTCCTTCAGGACATCCGAGTTGGCAAGGTCCGTCATCATTTCATACACCTTCAGGCCGGCTGCAATACCGCGGACCTCATCGGTCCCCAGGATGATCATTGCTTCGGAAATGGTAGAAATTCCCTTTTTGGAAAACTGGCGGTAATACGAGGAATTCACCACTTTGAGCACCTTGGCCGTCAAGGCCAGATCCCTTAAAATAACGTCCGCAATGTCTGCCGCAGACGAATACTTCATGGTCAGAATCTGGTTGACGTTGCTGATATGACGGGAAAAGGACAGAAACGCATCCTGGCCTTTCATCTTCTGGATAATGGAATTTACAAAGACTTTATAGTCATCCGGATCGGCTCGTACCTCTCCTTTAGGATGGTTCCCGGTCTTGGCAATCAGGTCCTTGATACTAATGGTATCCAAATCGATACCATTATGGTTGGAATCTGTTCCGCCCATTCATACTCCGCTGTAAAACATGCTTGAAAATATCGGGGGTTCGTTCGTATAATATGGGTTACATCTTAGACGTTTTGGCCTTGTTTTTCAACGGATTTAAAAAAATCCGCCATAGGATCGCACCTGCACCCAAGCAACCAAAAGGATTACAGGCACGCCACACAGGCGTACCAGGTCATATATGAGCCCGACACCGGAACAAGAAGACAATATCAGGCAGAAAATCCTGGGGATGAAATCCGCCTTTTCCAGCTACAATATCGTGAGGATGCGGGAAGCACTGCGCTATATGTCCGGGCCCAAACTATCGCTTTTCATCAAAATCCCCTTTTTGATTCACGTGAACCTGCCGGATATACCCGGATTTGTCTCACAGCCGCCGGCAGCCCACGGCATATACAACTTCAAAGACTCAGGGTTTTATAAAGAAGGGTTAAAGCTGATCAACAAGTCAGGCGCACCCAAGGGATTCACCTCCGGATCAGCCCCGAAAGATCCATGTGTGCTGGGTTTTTACCATATCGGATCATTGGGTACGTTTACCCAGTCCGCCCAGTCTGATTTTGATTACTGGGTCATCATCGACAAGGAAAAGTTTGACGAAAAGCGGTACTACAACCTGAAAAAGAAACTGGATCTGATCGCCACCCATGCACTTGAGGAATATGACCAGGAAGTCACCTTCTTTACCATGGACCAGGCCGAAATCCGCAGGGACTGTTACGCAGGCTTCAACAAGCAAGAAACCCTGACGGCCCCCAAACTTTTTCTCAAAGAAGAATTTTACAGAACATTTCTGATGATCGCAGGCAAAATCCCCGTCTGGACCATCCTGCCCCCGAACATCAAAAAAGGGACCTATTCAGCCCTGGTGAAAAGTATCTGGCAGATACCGTCGCTTACCACCCTGGACCAGGAGTTCATTGATCTTGGCAAACTCGAATACCCTGAAAAAAAAGATATCCTGCGCGGGATTCTCTGGCACATCTGCAAATCAAGGGAAGACCCGGTCAAAGCCCTGATCAAGGCCACCATGATCCTCTCCCAGGGGTTTGGCAGTCATGAGCATGCCAGCCTGCTCTGTGACGAAATGAAGGCCAGGTTCGGGGATGCCGGCATTGATGACTATAGGACAGATCCTTATAAGATCCTTTTTGACCGGGTGATTGCCTACCACGAGACCCATGCCCCAGAAAGCTTGAGCCTGATCAAAAACGCCATATTCTTCAGGCTCTGCCAATACCCCATGGTGCGCCCGCCTGAATCCGGCTCCCCCAAAAAACAGTTGCTGGACCGGTATATACGGGCATGGAACCTGACCCCCTCCCAAATCAAGAAACTGATCACCTATCCGTCCTGGTCCGAGGATGAGAAAATGCTTCTTGAACGAACCTTTGTAAAACGGCTATCCGAAATGTACCGGCAGGTGGGACAGGATTCAAAGGCAAATTATAGATCCCTGGACCCCACCGAGCAACGAAACCTGAAAATCCTGATGCAGAAAACCCGGGAACGCTTAAACC
>MDTD01043782.1_pt1 | contig 10612 bp, 6 predicted proteins | sample 811221 | NCBI WGS metagenome assembly MDTD01 (sample SAMN05326646, study PRJNA326480) | marine metagenome | isolation source: seawater | place: Pacific Ocean: South West | collected 2011
AATGCTTCGCTCGCCCCTGTGCTTCACTACGACAACCGAAACCCGATAGCTAAGAGCGATCGTGATGGTGTCGCTTTCGAAGACGAGCTGGTAGCCATCGGCGCTGTGACCTGTGCTTCCCGATTTCAAAAATCCGACGGCAATTGGCAGGTAGCAATAGAAGGTTTCGACCAGGTTGGTCTCTCAATAGCAAGAGAAGTCGAAAATCGCGGCGGTAAAATTCACACAATTTCAACTGCTAAGGGATGCGTGTCGGGCAACTTCGATAGTGCGACTCTCGCAGATGCGTGGATGGAATCTGGAGCCAATTGCGTTGAGCAGTTAGGCACGGTCGGGAAACCATGGCAAATCTGGAATTCTGATCTCGACGCTATTTTTGTTGGCTCGAAGCCAGGCGCTATGTCAGGCGATGGTGCTACTAGCACTAGCGACACACCAATCATTGCCACTTCAGCTGCTTCTATTTCATCTAAGGCGTTGGCCGTTTTGAGAAAGAACGGCGCCCCGGTCGCCCCTGATTTCCTCACCAGAGTGGGTCCAACGCTGGCTTGGTGGGCTCCAGAAGAGACTGGCCATGATGCCCTACGAGACTCTACGACCGAAACGGTGAATGGACTGCTCGGAGAGATTGCCGATCACGAGGATGGAGCTTTCATGGCTGCTTGCTACAAGGCGGAAGCGTTCATGGAAAGTTGGCAAGAGAAGCGTCCGTTTGGTCGACCCCTGGGCTGAGGATCTGATTCATCGAAAGTCCCGGCTTGCGATAGTAGACCCAACACTTAATGTCTCGATTCGTTCAGCAATAACGTTTACAACTCCTTCATGTCGTTCAAGTCTGCCAGTCACAATAAGCGCCGTTTGAGAGCGAAGAATGGATCAGAAGCGTAGCCAGCAACCGCTTGAAACAATCACGTTAATAAGGCCCGTCTCATCTTCAAGATTGACGAAAACTGTTCCAGATGCTGTCGCTGGACGTTGGCGGTGAGTGACCACACCTGCCACCTTGACCTTACGAAACTCACAATTCGAAAGGTCAGATGCGGTAACTACACCCCTATGTTTCAGTACTTCACGTACAAATCGAGTCGGATGCCCGTCTGGTGCTATGCCAGTAGCCCACAAGTCAGAAACTGCTTCCTCTCGCAATGACATGCCCGGTAAGGGTGGAGCAGAAGCACCGGTCACGATTCCGCGAAGACGATCTGAACGCGATTGAGCAACGGCGCCCACAGCCCACAATGCCTCGCGACGTGTAAACCCGAAACACCCGAAAGCCCCTGCCGTAGCTAACGCTTCAAGTTGTTTGCGAGATGCATTGGTGCGTCGAGATAATTGTTCTAAATCCTTATACGGCCCGGCAGCAGCAATCTCAAAAGCGAGATCCGCGCCAATACCTCTGACAGATGAGAAACCAAGCCTGACAGCTACTCCATCGATCGATTCGTCACAAGATTCAAGTATCGCTTGATCTGCTGAAGCATTGAGGTCCGGAGTGAGGACCTTTACCCCATGACGTCGTGCATCTTGTGCCAACGAATGCGGCGAATAAAACCCCATAGGTTGAGAGTTGAGTAGCGCAGCACAAAAAGCCGCCGGATAGTGATACTTAATCCATGACGAGGCGTAAACAAGGTGAGCAAACGAAACCGAATGGCTTTCCGGAAACCCGTAATTAGCAAAAGCAACCATTTTGTCCCAAATCTGGTCAGCAACTTTGCCTTCAACTCCTCGTTCCGACATGCCCTCGTACAGTCGACATCGAAGACGCCCCATTCGTTCTCGAGACCGCTTAGCACCCATTGCTTGACGCAACTCATCAGCCTCTGCCGCTGTGAAACCCGCTACATCAATCGCCATTTGCATCAACTGTTCTTGAAAAAGCGGAATACCGAGAGTTTTAGAAAGAGATGATTCAAGAAGAGGATGAAGATACGTGACAGGCTCTTCTCCGTTACGACGACGAATATACGGATGCACAGAACCACCTTGGATAGGACCAGGACGAATGAGTGCAACTTCAACAACTAAATCGTAAAAACAGCGCGGGCGAAGTCTGGGAAGAGTGGCCATTTGTGCCCGTGATTCGACTTGGAACACACCAATCGAGTCAGCACGACACAACATGTCATAAACCTCTTCCTCTTGAGGTAAAGCTCCAAGGTCAACTTCCGTCCCGTGAGTTTGGGCGATCAAATCCACAGCAGCATGCAGCGCTGAAAGCATTCCTAAACCAAGCAAATCGAACTTCACTAACCCAGCGGCAGCACAATCATCCTTATCCCACTGCAGCACAGACCTTTTGGCTTTTCTCGCCCACTCAACCGGACAAACTTCGACTATGGGGCGATCACAGATCACCATCCCGCCCGAGTGAATACCTAGATGACGCGGCGCTCCCTCAATTTCTGAAGCCAACCGCAAAATATCATCTGGTATCGATTTCTCATTTCCATCATCGCTTCTTTGTAACGACTGGACTTTCTGATGGTGATCAAAAGATTTAGACCAAGCGTCTTGTTGTCCGGAGTTGTAACCCAACGCACGAGCAGCATCACGAACTGCTGATCGAGTTCTATAGGTAATCACATTCGCAACCTGAGCTGTGTGTTCTCTGCCATACCGATCAAAGACATATTGGATTACTTCTTCGCGTCTTCCACTCTCAATATCAAGGTCAATATCAGGAGGTCCATCTCGTTCAGGCGACAAAAACCGCTCAAATAAAAGTCCAAGCGAGACAGCATCAACGTTTGTGATCCCAAGGGCATAACAAACGGCCGAATTAGCCGCCGAGCCCCGGCCTTGACAGAAAATATCTCGGCTCCGACAGAACGAAACTATGTCCCAGACCACAAGAAAATAGCCAGGAAACCCGAGTTGCTGAATCAGGTCCAGTTCATGATAAATCTGTTGCCAAGCCCCAGGAACTTTCTCAGCAGATTGAGTCCCATAGCGATTCCGAGCTCCTTCATAAGCAATCTTTCTTAGATACGCCATTTCGTCTAAACCATCGGGGCACGGATACGGAGGAAGCTTTGGAGCAACAAGCGAGAGATCAAAAGCGCAATCAAGTCCTAATTCCATAGATGTCTCAACAACACCGGGATACCGAGCGAACCAAAGTTTTTGTTCAACCCCTGACCGTAAATGAGCGGAGCCATTACTAGGAAGCCACCCATCTATTTGTTCGAGGGACTTACGACTTCGGATTGCTGACATTGCTCTCGCTAAGTGGCGTTGAGTCGGGGTGGCGTAATGGACGGCATTTGTGCAGAGCAAACCAACTTTTTGTTCAGCAGCTAGATCCGCCAAGTAATCATTTCGGACATCATCAAAGGGGTCACCATGGCGCCAAAGTTCAACAAAAACATTTTGTCTCCCGGCGGCTTCAACTATTCGGCAAAGTTCTTTTTTTGCTTCCCCTAAACCTTCTCTCTGAAGCACAGCGGGCACGACACCCCGGCGACCCGCAGTGAGTATCGCCCAATCACCTCGGTGAGAATCTGCTGCATCAAGTAATTCGGACATGGATAGACGCGGTGAATTTTTTTCTCCAGCCATTTGACTTCGCGACAAAAGGGCCGAAAGCGACGCATACCCGGCAGGGTGGCGGGCCAACACAACAAGGCGTTTACCTGACGGATCAACGGAACCGACGCGAGATGCGCTTCTAGGCGTTCCTTCACAAGACGAGCGCTCTTCAGGCTGCCAGGCATCTACGGTGATCTCAGCGCCAAAAATTGTTGGAATTCCAACTTCTCGCGCGCATTCGGCAAATCGCACAACACCGTATAAACCTCCATGGTCTGTTAATGCCAAGGCATCTAATTCGAGTCGCGCAGCCTCTCGAACTAATTCCTCGGGACTTGAGGCACCATCAAGGAAACTGAAATGTGAATGCACATGTAACTCTGCATAGGGAACTGACTTCCGGACAGTTTGCGGTCTATGCGACCCAGAAATCAGTTCGCGTGTCCGAGTACCTAAATCATCATTCCCACTCAAAGGAACATCTGTAGTCAGCACTTGGCGATCCGAGAGTCGGCGCTCAAGTTCTCGCCATGGCATAGCCGGATTATTGAAGCCCATATGCCCATGATCGAACATATGTTCGATCAAAGTCAAGAAAGTCGGCTCGGTTCGGAGTACTTTTCGTTTATGCAGAACGCAGTTGTAGACGGAGTTGAGCTTGCTCGCCTAGTGCAACAGGGCAAGGCTTCACCCACAGAACTTTTAGAAGAAGCTATCGCCCGAGCGGATGCTCTTAATCCAAAGCTCAACGCCATCATTCACCGGTTAGACGAACAGGCTCGCTCTGTCGCAGCGGACATGTCGAGGCAGAAGACCTCCGAGCAAGCAACGTTGCGGGGGGTGCCATTCCTCACCAAAGATTTGACCGTTATGACCAAGGGGGATCCTTACCACGCAGGCAACGTTGCACTGCGCGATTCCGACTTTCGGGCTGGGCACACAACCCACCTTGCAACAATGTTTCAACAGCTAGGACTAGTGAATTTTGGTCGTACTAACACACCAGAGTTTGGTGGAACCGTAACAACCGAACCCATTTCTCATGGCGCCTGTCGAAATCCTTGGAACATTGATCACTCAACCGGGGGTTCAAGCGGTGGATCCGCAGCTGCAGTAGCCGCTGGCATTGTTCCCATCGCTCATGCAAACGACGGCGGCGGGTCTATTCGCATTCCGGCATCAGAATGTGGGCTAGTCGGGCTAAAACCGAGCAAGGGTAGGGTCTCCTTCGGCCCAAAACTCGGAGAGTCATGGGCAGGAGCAGCAATCGACGGCGTTGTCACCAGAACCATTCGCGACACCGCGCGAGTTCTGGACGGAATTTCTCAACCATGGATTGGGGATCCATATTGGGCTCCGCTTCCGACGATGTCTTTCGAACAAGCGATATCCGAGGTTCCAAGGCAGCGACGAGTCGGGTTGGTCACAGAGTCGTCCTGGGGGACGGTCCACCCTGAGTGCATTATGGCTGTAGAACAAACTGCACTAGCACTGCAAGATCTCGGTCACCTCGTCGAGGTAGCGAAACCGGATGCTTTATTTGATGACGATTTGTTTGAGCACTTCAAAGTCGTCCTAGCTTCAAGCGAGGCGTTCTCAGTTGAGAAACTCCAGGATGCTGTTGGTAGGAGGTTTGAGACCGGCGATATGGAGGCCGACACACGGGCTCTGGTTGAACTCGGGCGAAAGTATTCAGCGACCGACTACCTAGCTTCTGTTGAATGGTTTCATTCTTATACTCGACAAATGGCTAGCTGGTGGCAAGAGTTTGATTTATTGCTCACTCCTGTCATCGCTGAACCTCCACCGAAAATTGGCGAGTTGCGAGATCCAAGAACAGGCACAAAACGCCTTCGCGAGTTGCTTCTCTTCACTGCTCAGTTCAACATCACTGGCCAGCCCGCAATCTCTTTACCCATGCATACCAGTAAAGAGGGACTGCCGATAGGAGTTCAGTTAGTGGCGGCCATGCATGGAGAGTCCTTGTTACTTCAAGTTGGTCAACAACTTGAGGACGCTTCGTCCTGGTACAACAGAAAGCCCGCAGTGTGGGTTGCGTAGCCGTGTCTAGGAATCGTTCTTTCGTCATCTACACACGGGTTCTTCGATGAGTCGTCGTTCTCTCGCTGATCGAGCACTAGTAGCTCAGATTCTCAGTGAGGAGGTGAGGTCAGGGGTTGCTATAAGCGACCCTGCGTTGATTTCCACACAGAAGAAAGAGTTGATCGTGCGGTCTGCTATCTGCGCTCTGGGCTTCGTGTTGGCTGCGTCGTGGAGCACCCTGTTGCCCTTAGCTCTATCTGTGCTTGCCGGATGGGATCACTTCGCGCGTCGGAGACGGTCGGTTTTGGTTGCCACGAAAGCGGGTCTGCATCTAGTTGCTATCAGGGGACAGAGAGCTTCGCTGAGTTGTGAGTGGGGAGTGGATACTGAGGCTCGTTTAGTGCTCCACCCAAGCAAACCCGAAGTCCCGCTTGAGTTACCAGGATGGACAGGGATTCTTCATGGAGCGGACATCGAACGAGCGGAACGAACTATTCGCGACGGCGGAGGGGAACCGGTGCGAGAACTTCGCGCTAATTAGAAACGGGATCGGACTTCTGAGACTGCGGCATCAAAGTCTTCCGCGACTAGCAGCGCATCAAGACCTACCGCTAAAGCTGCTTCGACATTCGCTGGGTGGTCATCAAGGAACAGACAGGAACTCGGTGTTAATGACAACTTTTTGCAGATAAGTAGGTAGATCTCAGGTTCCGGTTTTCTAATCCCGACCTGGCAGGAATCGATAACCGCGTCGAATGCATCGATGGGAATTTTCTCTCTCCAGGCACTCCACTCTCTGACATTGTTGGTCAAGATCCCAGTCTTAAGACCCCGGCTTCTGACTTCATGAACGAGTTCGACCATCGCGGCCACTGGTTCTCCATCAGCAAATGGGTTGAAGTCGTCTGCGGTTAAAGTCCTCGCCTTGTGGTTCAAAGGCAATGTTGCTCCCAGGGTCTTTTGCATCTGCGACACAAATGTCGCCAACTCAACGCGACCACATTCCACCTCGTGCCACATGGGCGAGTGATCGGATGAGGCTGCTCGGGAATAATCAGCGAAAATCGTTTTAAGAGCGTCAAGAGGGATTTCCCACTCTTGAGCCCAGCGAAGAGCTGCTAGGAAGGGAGATTCCAGTAGAACTCCCCCGACGTCGAAAATTACGGCTTTGGGTTTCACTATCGGAAAGCTAAGCAGATCTCGCTACGGGCCCCGGGTATATGTAGGGTCATGGGATGCGACTTCTTAGCTTTACTTTTGGCGGCCAGTCTAGCTTCGGGATTGGGGTCGAAGACGGGGTCATAGACCTGGGATCGAGAACAGACAGCCAGGACTTGGGGAGTTTTTTGGACGCGCTAGACCAATTGCGAGCTTTCGAGGACGCACCCGCCGATCACGCATGGGAAGCAATTTCATTTGATCTTCCAATTCCCAATCAACGTCGAATGCTTTGCGCTGGCTTGAACTATCACAAAAAGTACCCGCTGGGCGGCGAAGTGAAGTTGCCCAAACAGCCTGTTTACTTCAATAAACCTCCGGGTTCGCTAGTCGCCCACAACGAAGCTTTGGTGCGGCCCATAGCATCGGTCCAATTGGATTACGAGGTGGAACTGGCTGTAGTAATCGGTCGCTCAGGAAGGCATATCTCTGAGTCTGATGCTCTAGAACACGTTGCGGGTTACACAATATTGAACGACGGCTCAGTCCGAGATTGGCAGAGGCACGGGGTTGCTGCCGGGAAGAATTTTTATCGGTCGGGGTCATGTGGACCTTGGATCGTCACCAGCGATTTACTTCCAGATCCCTCAGCCCTGTCAGTTACCACTCGCGTAAACGGCGAACAACGGCAACACTCCGGCGTGAACGAGATGATTTTCAGCGTCGAAGAGCTAGTGGCCTATATGTCGCAGATTATGCCCCTTGAACCAGGCGACATTATTGCCACTGGTTCGCCCGAGGGAACAGGTGGGTCGATGGAGCCACAAGTCTGGTTGAGCGCTGGGGACCAGATCGAGTTCGAAGTCCCCGGCATCGGCCTTCTAAAGAACAGTGTTGTAGACGAGGTTATTTGACAAGGGCGATACCCACACTGCCAACTTGATCGGTACCTTTGAACTGCATCGACGAACAAAGGAATGTGGACCTGTCGCGCGCACGCCGATTTTCAGCAGTAGCTATTGCAGTGGTGCTCGCCGGGACTTTTTTTGTAATCCCTCCGGCAAGCAGCGCTGGCAAAAGCAGCGCCCAATTACGAAAAGAAAAGGCTGCTTTAGAAAAGCAGGTACAGCAGTTACGCAAAGAGCGCGATGAATTTCAGGCTGAAATTCTAAATCAAGCTCGAGTTGTTGACACTGCTTCGGCCGAAGTGGAAGAAGTTGAACAAGCGCTTGCTGACCTTGAGCTCTTAGTCGCCGAACAGCGAGATGATCTAACCCTTGCCGAACGAGCCCTTGAAGGCGCCACCCTCGCTGTAACAGCAGCGGAAAGACAGTCAAAGAATCTGGCTGAGCAGCAATCCATCCTAAGTGACCAAGTTAACGAACTCGCCCTTCAAACTTATATCGGCAGGGACTCAACAGTTGAAGGTTCATTTGGTTTAGCGAGAACCGGAGATATCTACAAAGCCGCTCGAGTGCAAACTCTTATTGGCGCGGCATTTGGCGATATCAATAACTCATCTGACCAACTACGAGCTCTTCAGATCGATACCGAAGTTGCTACAAAGGCTCTCAACGAAGCTGTCGAACAACGAGAGCAACTTAAGTTAGAAGCAGAAATACAACTGGATCAACTACTTGAGGCAGTTGACCTCCAAGACCAGATTGTTTTTGAAGCCGAAAACCGACTCGAAGCACGGTTGTACGAAGCGGCAGCTTTAGCCGAGCTCGATGCCGAAATGGCAGACGAGATCAAGGCTGAACAAAGCAACTTGACGCGCGTCATCAAGGCAGAGAAAGCTAAGCGGGCTGAGGAGGAACGTCTCCGGCGAGAAGCTGAACGCAAACGCAGAGAAGCAGAAGAGGCCCGCCGAAGACGGCTTCTCGGCATCGCTGACGCACCGACGTCGGTGAATTTCGATAAATCCGAACTAACCACGGTCTGGGGCATCCGAGTTCACGAATCAATCGCCGACAAACTTCTCGCTTTGCTACAAGCCGCTTCAAGAGATGGAATCAGACTTGGCGGCGGTGGCTACCGCAGTTCTCAATCCCAAATAAACCTAAGGCGAGCACATTGTGGGACAAGTGAGTGGGCTATCTATAGAAAACCTTCCTATCAATGTCGTCCTCCGACTGCTCGCCCAGGTGCTTCTATGCATGAAAGAGGCCTGGCGATAGATTTCACGCAGAACGGTCGCGCCTTGTGGAGTAATACGTCCGGTTACCGATGGCTGAAACGCAACGCTGCGAAATACGGATTTCGAAATTTACCGAGTGAGCCATGGCATTGGTCAACTAATGGTCGTTAACTGATGATCTGTGGTTTGCAACGACAAATGTTGGCTACTCGTAGGATGCTTCAAGCCACCATCGACTGTTTTCGATAACGCAAAGGTGAGCTGTTCCATCGGCAAGTAGAAATTGAAACCTCGCCTGTCTGGTTTTTCTACTGGAGTCCCACCATCTTTCGTCGAGAAACCAAGGGCCTCCCCAGGCAACAACCGAATGAGAACCAAAATTTTTACTCCGAACTTGAACTGGGACTCCTTCTAACTGCCCACGTCCAGTGACTCGAACACGGCAGCCTTGATCGTCGGTTACTTCTATTTCTTGAGCTTGGTTCAAAACAACTGCAGGTAATGGCGCCAAAAGTCGACCCGGCCACGGCGCCATCGAAGACTTGGGTAAAACAATGAGACGATCAGGGTCAAATGTCATAGCTGCCAACGGAACCCGTTGTTCAATGTCAGCTAATCGCCGACCTCCCTCATGCTGAATAACAGTCACAGCATCTGGGCCGAGAATTCCCTGGATACGAGTTAAAGACCGGATGGCACGTTCATCATTCGCTGTCTCTTTATCCCAAAATCCCATCTGATAGCCATCGTCAGGTATTACTTCGTCAGCTACTAACCGAACCATAGTTAACGGTCCGGTGGGCGCAGTTTCCGAGCGAAACCACCCTTCAAGTTGCCAGCGAACTCGGTCGGTTATATCAACTGGAGTGAACTGATGTTCATGACGCCATAACCGGCTGGAAACTTCGCCATGATCTGATTCCACTTCTATCAAGACCCCAATACACACGAGGCCTTCACTAAATAGTTGTTGGCAAATGTCATTAGCTAGGGCTTTAGCGGAAAACACAACCGTTTCTAGATGATCGGCGGGAGGGTTAATTTCGCTTTCTTCAGACACAACATTAGAAGTGGGCTGCAACATTGGAGTTCTGCCATCCATTCCTCGCGATAAACGGTGCGCTAGTGAGCCCAGAGTGCCGAATCGCGCGTATAAATCTTCCTTAGCGAGAGAAGCGACATCTCCTAGAGTTTCTAAACCGAGGCGTTGAAACACACCAACAAGGTCACCAGCATTCAACAAAGGCGAGTCTCCATCGTCTAGGACATCGACTGAGAAGGGGGCGAGAAAATCAGCATTAGTAGATGGCGGAACGATTTGGATGCGTGAAACGCTCGAAGAAACAGCTGCCAAAGACGCCGCAAATCGACTATCAGCTATTCCAACCCTCGGCTGGATAGCAGCAGACAATTCTCTGACACCGATCATTGTGGACAAAGCTTCGGAAACTCGATCCACAACTACCTGTGCAAGAGCTTGATCGCCGCCGAAGTAACGGCACGGGCCTTGAGTCAGGAAAGAGCATTGACCACCAGTTGTGATTTCCACTCTTGGAGTTACCGACTCAAGAGCCGCAGCAACAGAGAGAAATCTGGTGGTGTTACGCGCTTCGTCATCAATAATGACGTCCAGCTTTGGGCAGAGCGACTGGGCTTCTCGACGACGAATCCCTAACTCGATTCCGTAGCTAGCCGCTTGAGGCGTTACATCAACAACCTGATTGTTGTTCAAAACAACAG
>MDTD01099898.1_pt1 | contig 10612 bp, 11 predicted proteins | sample 811221 | NCBI WGS metagenome assembly MDTD01 (sample SAMN05326646, study PRJNA326480) | marine metagenome | isolation source: seawater | place: Pacific Ocean: South West | collected 2011
GAGAGCAGCCCAACTTGCAGAAAGATTAATTTCACAAGACGGAGTTGAGTTTATGCTTGGACCTTACAGTTCAGGTTTAACAAAAGCAATTGCACCTGTTACTGAAAAATACGGTGTTCCTATGGTTGAGGCAAATGGTGCATCTAGGTCTTTATTTACAAAAGGTTATAAATATTTATTCGCAGTATTAGCACCAGCTAATTTATATCTTGATGTAGCGATAGAGACAGCAGTTGAATTAAATGGTGGAAAAGGTGTAAAAATTGCTCAAGCATTTGAACAAGATGCTTTTTCTCAAGACGTTAGATTGGGTATTTTAGATGCAGCAGAAAGAACTGGTTCTAAAATTATAATTGACGATAAATTGCCAAAAGAACTTAATGATATGGCTGCTACTTTAGTTAAAGTTAAACAAATGAAGCCTGATGTACTTGTTGTATCTGGACACACAAAAGGTGCATTAACTGCTATAAGGCAAATAGCTGAAATGAAAGTTGATGTTCCAATGTTGGCAATGACACATTGTGATGCTGCGAAATTATCAAAACAACATGGTAAAAATTCACAATACGCTCTTTGTGCATCTCAATGGCATAAAACATTAACTTACAAAGATGATTTCTTCAAAGACGGGATGACTTATGCAGCAGACTTTGAAAAAGAGTTTGGATACGACCCACCATACCAATCTGCTGAGTCATCAGCTGCATTGTTAGTTTTCAAAGATGCATTTGAAAGAGCAAATTCTTTTGATCAAAAGAAAGTTAGAGATGCGTTGGCAGCTACTAATATGCAAACATTTTATGGAAATATAAAGTTCGCAGAAGGTGGTCAGAATGTTGACAAACCAATGGTGCTTTTCCAAGTTATGTGTGATAGTTCAGGTAAATGTGAAAATAAAGTTGTTGCTCCACTTAAATGGGCATCAGCTAAGTTGATACATCCAATACCAAAGTGGTCTGAAAGATAATAACTAATCTATAAATACCCCCTAATAGTTCTAGGGGGTATTTTTTTTTAAGGTCTCATTATGGATTTTATGGTTTTTCAGTATCCTATGATTACAGTTCAAGCTTGCTTGGATGGAATTCTTTTGGGCGTGTTATTTGCTTTAATCGCATATGGTATGGCTCTTCAATGGGGAGTAATGAATATTATAAATATTGCACAGGGTGACCTTGTTATATTAGGCGGTTATATTGCTTACTTCATGTATCTTTATGGAATTCATCCTGCGTGGGGAGTTATAATTTCTCCAATTATTATGTATTTTGTTGGAATTGGAATTTATAAGTTAGTGATTAATAAAGTTGTTGATAGAGACTTATTTATATCAATTTTGGCTACTTTTGGAATTAGCATTCTTTTTATGCAATTAATGAATTTTGCATTTGGTGCAGATGTTGTACTAGCTAATTCAGGTTATGGAACAACTTTTTTATTTGATAGCAATGTTGTTTTACCTAACTCAAAAATATTTTCAGCATCAGTAAGTATAATATTTGCAATTTGTTTAGTAATATATATGAAAAAATCTAAACTTGGCAGAGCCATAAGAGCAACAGCACAGAATGCAAGAGCAGCAAAGATTTTAGGTGTCGATACAGAAAAAGTTTATGCTGCAACTTTTGGTATAAACGCAGCACTTTGCGGTGTTGCTGGAGCATTAATATCAATAACTTTTACTATTCATCCTTATATGGGATTACCATATACTATTAGATCATTTATGATTGTAATTGTAGCAGGGCTAGGAAACTTGCCAGGCGTAGCTGTATCTGGGATGGGACTCGGTGTTTTTGAGGAATTTGCAGATTATATTTTAGGTACTGAATTTAGAATTGGTTCTGTCTTCTTATTGTTGGTTTTGATCCTTGTTTATAGAAGGTTTAAATTATCAAGAAAAAGAGAATATCTAAAATGATTAATAAAAATATACTATTGTATGCAGCAATTTTAATTTTTGGATTAATCGCACCATTTATTTTTCCTGCATTTAAAGTCCAATTATCAATACTATGTGTATTAATTGTTTTATCTACTACTTGGAATATTCAAGGTGGAGAGATGGGATATAACACATTTGGAAATATTTTATTTTATGGCTTGGGAATGTATTTATGTGCCTCTGTTCAAGTTGGAATGTTTTTTCCTCTAGCCGAGTGGACAGAAAGTGGAGGAGAAAAAACTTTTGTACATACACCCACTCAATTTTTTCAAGGAATGGCACTTGGACTTATAGTAGCTGCAGTAGTGCCCACTATGGTTGCAGGATTAATTGGATATGCAATTTTGGGATTAAGAGGTCATTATTTTGCAATTTGCACCTTAGGTCTAGGAGTTGCTGCTGGAGAAATATCAGGAGGAATTGAAATAATTGGTGCCGGACAAGGTTTTACAACACCACCTTTTCCTAATGTTGGAGGTTTAGAGGCAAGAGGTGAATTTTTTTATTTTTTAAGTTTTGGAGCTTTAGTGATTACCTTTATAACTGTTAGAGCAATTTATTCTACTCGTTTTAAATTAATCCTCAACGCAATCAGAGATAATGAGGATAAAGCCGAAGCTATGGGCATTGAAACAATGAAATATAAAATAATTGGCTGGATGGTGTCAGCATTTTTTTGTGGTCTAGCCGGAGGTATTATGGGGGGATTAGTTGGCTATATAGACTCAACCGATGTCGCGTTTGATGGACGTGAAATGGGAGTGTTTATGGTTTTGATGGCTATTTTAGGTGGCAAAGGAACTTTATGGGGACCAATAATTGGAGCTACAATTTTTCATATTTTTAAAGAAGGGTTTTGGACTTTCTTTTTAGGATGGCAGTATGTTGCCCTAGGAGTTTTAATTGTTGTAATAGTAATTTATTTTCCTGAAGGATTAATGGGATGGCTAAGGGAAAAATATCCTGAAAAATTTGGTGAAGTTATAGATGAAGCAGACCGAAAAGCCCAAGTGGAATTGAAATGAGTATTTTAGAAGTTAATAATGTTTGTAAATCATTTGGAGGTGTGAAAGCTAACGTTGATATATCAATGTCAGTAGAAAAAGGAAAAATATTTGGATTAATTGGGCCAAATGGATCAGGCAAAACCACATTGTTTAATTCTATAGTTGGAACTTATCCAATCGACAAAGGTTCTATAAAATTTAACGGGAAGGAAGTATCTGAATTACCAGTACCAGTGATCGCTAAATTAGGATTACTTAGAACTTTCCAGCAGACAAGAATTTATGGTAAGTTAAATTGTATAGATAACATGTTAATAAGTCACAAAGGTAGTGATGAAAGTATATTAAAGATTTTTTCAAAAATACCTCAAGAGCTAACAGAAAAATCTGAAAATTTACTTAATTTTGTTGGCCTGTATCAAAAAAGAAAATTAAGAGCTGGCGATCTATCTTTTGGTCAGCAAAAACTATTAGAGCTTGCTATGGCATTGATGAATGAGCCAGAAATGCTATTATTAGATGAACCAACGGCTGGAATTAATCCTACATTAATTAATGGGATTATAGACAGATTAATAAAAGTTAATCAAGATTTTGGGATCACACTCTTAGTTATAGAACACAACATGAGAGTTATAATGCAATTAGCAGAAAATATTTTTTGTTTAGCTCATGGTAAAATGCTTGCAAATGGCTCTCCAGACGAAATTAAAAATGATAAAAGGGTAATTGATGCTTATTTGGGGGCGCAATAATGTCTAATCAGTATGAGGTCCTTGGTGCAGCACCAAAGGCAGAGGAGCTTAAAAATTTATCGCCTAATGATGTACACCTAACAATTAAGAATCTTTCAGCTGGGTATGGTAAAATGGAAATTTTACATAATCTTAACTTATATGTGAGTAAAGCTCAGTCTTTGTGTTTAATTGGTCCTAACGGTGCTGGAAAATCTACAATACTTCATTCAATTTATGGTTTTACTAATATTTTTTCAGGAGAAATAAAAATTAATGGAAGAGAGATAACTAAATTAACACCCGCTGAAAAACTAAAGTCAGAGGGTATAGCGTATATTTTACAAGATAATTCAGTATTCCCAGATATGACGGTTGAAGAAAATTTATTAATGGGAGGTTATATCAAGGATAAAACAGATGAGTCTTTTGAAGAGGCTGAAAAAGTTTTACAAAAATACGAGCGTTTAAGGAATAGAAGAAATCAGCCAGCAAAAGTTTTATCTGGTGGCGAAAGACGTTTATTAGAAATATCCAGAGCCTTAGTAATGAAGCCAACTGTACTTTTAGTTGATGAGCCATCAATAGGTTTAGAACCTAAATATATTGACATGGTATTTGAAATTTTAAGAGATTTACAACAGAATGAAAAAAAAACTATTATACTTGTTGAGCAAAACGCAAAAAAAGGATTAGAGTTTGCGGATATTGGTTATGTTCTTGTATCAGGTCAAACTGCGATTGCAGGTTTGGGAGACGATCTACTTAAAAATCCAGATGTAGGTAGACTTTTCCTTGGTGGTTAATGATCAATTCTAAAATTTTTTTAAAAGGATTATTTTCAATAAAAAGAGTTGATAGCCCAGGTATTGCTTTAGGAGCAAGTTTTATTGCTATAGGGGCATTATTAAAAGATATTGGCTTTACAATACAAGAAAGTATATTTTCAACCTTTTTAATTTATGCTCTTCCAGGATCATTAGTTTTAGCAGAATCTACTATTATTGGTGCTTCATTTTTAAATATTTTTTTAGCTGTATGGTTAGTCAATGCAAGATTATATCCGATGACGGTTTCATTAATGCCTCTAGTTATTTCAAAAAATCAACCAAAGTGGAAATATTATTTATCCTGTCATTTTGTAGCTGTATCTTCATGGCTTATTTTAAAAAGTAACTATAAGAAAATAGATAAAGATCAACGGATTGATTTTTGGATCGGTATCGGTACAGCAACTTGGTTAATAGCTATTTTTGCAACTGTATTAGGATATATTTCTGCAGATTATTTAAATAAAGATATGATGATAGGTTTGGCTATTGTAAATCCTATATACTTTATGTGTGCAATGATTGGTGTTATGAATTCGAAAAATATTTCGATAGCTATAATTTTAGGGGGAATACTTGGACCATTGTTTTATTTTATTTCTCCCGAATGGTGTATATTAGTGGGTGGAATAATTTCAGGTACTATAGCCTTTCTTATTGGAGAGAAAAATGTCAATTGAAATAGTATTAGCAATTATTATTACTTCTTTGGCTACTTATTCCTCAAGATTTTTTGGTATGATAACTTCTACAAAAATAAATGAAAATTCAAAAATTTATAGATGGTTTAATTGTTTGGCATATTCAACACTTGCAGCACTAATTTCAAGAGTTATAATATTTCCAAATGGTGCACTTTTGGAAACGAGTTATACGACAAGGTTAATAGTCATTGTATTTGCAGTATGCATTTTTTATTTAAGTAAAAAAAACTTAGTTTATCCAACTGTTTTTTCTGCTATAATTCTAGCATTAATAAACAGTTATTTATAATGAGAAAGTTATTTTTATTAATTTTTTTTATATTTTACTCATTTGAAGTAATTGCTGGATGCGATGATCCAATAGGAGATGGTGTAGACTACACTAATTGTAGATTTTCTGATGGACAAGATTTGCAGGGTAGTTACTTGCCTAATTCAAATTTATCGTTTGCTAGTTTTATAAAAGTAAATTTTAATAAAAGTATTATGATGAATTCTATTTTAGCTTTTGGAACTTTTCCTGAATCTTCGTTTTTTAGAGCAAATTTATATGAAGCTAACCTTCAAGGAGCTAATCTTGAACAATCTAATTTTACGAGTTCAAATTTAACAAGAGCAAATTTTCAAGGAGCAACATTGATTGGCGCAAATTTTAATAATGCAAATTTAATTGAGGCAGATTTAACTTCAGCAAATATAACTGATGTAAACTTTGAAGGTGCAAATTTAAATAATACAATTTGGCCTGATGGAAGAAGATGTGGCGTAGATTCTATTGGAAAATGTAATTAAAACATCAGTTTATTCTCCGAAATTACTTGGCATAAGATTTCTATTTTAAATTGTATAAAAATATTGATTAAAAAAGCTATGTAAAATGTGGTTTTTTTTGTTGTATTTCTACAACAATCTAAAAAATAATCAAAAAAACAGATTTTTTAAAGATATTACAGCAAATTTTAATATATATAGGATTCATTAATTTTAAAATTAATAATTAAATAAGGAAATAAATTATGAAAAAGACAATCTTAAGTGCACTGTTTGCTATCCTTTACTTTGCAAGTGCTTCTGCAGAAGTAGGTGTAACGGTTGGGGTATCAGGTCAGGTTGGTTTATTCGCCGCTTCAGGACAAGAAACACAAACTGGAGAAAAAACTGATAAACACACTGGAAGCGAGCATGGTGAAGTAGGATACGGTTCTGTATTCTTAGAAGCCAAATTCGATAGAGTGGCAGTGGGTGTTGACTTTGTACCAGGTGCGTTAGAAACAGAAACAACTGAGTCTATCAGATTAGATAAGACTACAAGTTCTACTGCTTCTTCATCTGAAAACAAAGTACAAATAGACTTTGAAGAGTTAACTACACTTTACTTAGCTGTAGATGTTCTTGACAGTATGTACATTAAAGCTGGTTATATGTCAGTTGATGTAATAACAAACGAGAACTTAGCAACTGGATCTTCTTACGGTAATACTGATCTAGATGGTACGATGGTCGGAGTTGGTTACGCTACAGAATTAGCGAATGGAATTCAGCTAAGAGTAGAAGGTAATTACTTGACGTTCGATGGTGCAAGTTTGACATCAAACGACAACACAGTAAAAATTAATCAATTAGATGGTGTAACTGGTAAAGTATCATTAGCTAAATCATTCTAATAAAGTTAATTATATATTAAAATTAAAAGCCCCCTATTTGGGGGCTTTTTTTTTGCACATTATTTTATCTTTTATTGGTATATTGATATAATGAATTTGGGTTTTATTGGCACTGGAGAAATTACTAAAGCAGTAGTGCTTGGTATATTAAATTCAAAAATAAAATTTAATAAAATTTTTATATCAAAAAGAAATAATAATATCTCTAGATATCTCAGTAAAAAAAGTAAGAAAATAAAAATATTCAAAGATAATCAAGATATCTTAAATAAATCAAATTGGATTTTTTTGAGTGTAAGACCTGAAGTAGGAAAAAAAATAATTAAGGAGTTAAATTTTAAAAAAACACATTTGATAATCAGTTTCATTTCAACAATTAATATGAAAGAGCTTAAAAAGTATATTAAGTTAAATTGTAAAATCATCCGAGCAATACCATTGCCACCTATCTCTTTAGGTGTTGGACCAGTTCCAATATATCCATCAAATAAAAAAGTTAAAAATTTTTTTGATAAAATAGGTAAAACTATTGAGGTTAATAATGAGTTTATATCTTTAAATTTTTGGACAATGTCATCTATGATGGCTCCATACTATGAAATGCTAAGTCACTTATCCTCATGGCTGACAAAAAAAGGATTAAATAAGAAAAGTTCTGAAAAATATATTACTGAACTTTTTTTGGGTTTGTCTAAGAATGCAAATGAAAATTCTTATAAAGATTTAAAAGAATTAGTAATAAAATCACAAACTCCAAAAGGATTAAATGAACAATCTCTTAGAAAATTGAAAAAACTAAAATTTTATAAAAATTTAGATATTATTTCAGATAATATTCTCAAACGACTCAAAGGTAAATAAATGAGTCTAAATCGAAATATTTTAAAAATTGAAAAATTGACCAAATATTTTGGAGGTCTTGCAGCTGTTTCAAGTTGTTCATTAAATATAAAAGAAGGATCGATAACTGGAATTATTGGACCAAATGGATCAGGAAAGTCAACTTTATTTAATTTAATAGCAGGTAATCTAAAGCCTACTTCTGGAAAGGTTTTTTTTAATAACGAAGATATAACAGAAATTCCTTCATACGAATTATTTTCCAAAGGTTTATTAAGAACTTTTCAGATAGCACACGAATTTACTAATCTTACAGTTTTAGAAAATTTAATGATGGTCCCAGGAAATCAATCTGGTGAAAATCTTATTAATGCTTTTTTAAAACCGAAAGTAATCAAAAAAGAAGAACAAGCTATTAGAGAAAAAGCCTATCATGTAATCGATTTTTTAAATCTTAAGCATTTAGCTAATGAATTAGCAGGTAATTTGTCTGGAGGTCAAAAAAAATTATTAGAACTCGGCAGGACAATGATGGTTGATGCAAAAATTGTTTTGTTAGATGAAGTTGGTGCTGGAGTTAACAGAACTCTACTCAAGGATCTTGGAACTGCAATATTAAGATTAAATAAGGAAAAAAACTATACTTTTTGTATGATTGAACACGATATAGACTTTATAAGTAGAATGTGTGATCCCGTAATTGTTATGTCTGATGGGTCAGTTTTATTTGAGGGAACGCCAGATGAAGTAAAAAAAAATGAAAAAGTAATTGAGAGCTACTTAGGTAGGGGAAATGATAGTGAAGTGGTAGATAATTAATGAAATTTTTTGAGGCAAACAACATGACAGCAGGTTACGGCAATGGTCCAGATATTATAAATTCATGTTCTATAAATGTCGAAAGAGGCGAGATAGTTGCAATTTTAGGTCCTAATGGTGCGGGTAAATCAACAGCAATGAAAGCAATGCTTGGCTTATTAAATTTAAAGTCTGGTTCGATATGTATAGAGGGAAAAGATATTACAAAACTATCACCCCAAGACAGAGTTAAAGCTGGTATTTCTTTTGTTCCACAAACAAGAAATGTTTTTGCAGATCTAACCGTTAAAGAAAATTTAGAAATTGGAGCCTTTTTAAGAGAAGACGATGTAAATAAAGTAATTGACGAAATATATGATTTATTTCCAATACTAAAAGAAAAAAAATCTCAAGTTGTTGGTGAGTTATCTGGCGGTCAAAGACAGCAAGTTGCTTTAGGAAGAGCATTAATGATAAGACCATCAGTACTTATGCTTGACGAACCTACAGCAGGTGTATCTCCAATTGTGATGGATGAGTTGTTTGATCACATAATCAAAGTAAAAAATACGAATGTAGCGATTATAATGGTAGAGCAAAATGCAAAGCAAGCTTTAAGTATTTCTGATAGAGGATATGTTTTAGTAACAGGACAAAATAAATTCGAGGGATCTGGAAGCGAGTTACTTCAAGATCCTGAAGTGAGAAGATCTTTTTTAGGTGGATAAATGGATTTTTTAAATGCAATAATTTTATTATTAAACTATACAATAATTCCTGCACTTAGTTATGGTTCTCAGTTAGCACTAGGAGCAATTTTTGTAACATTAATATATGGAGTTTTAAGGTTTGCAAATTTTGCAACTGGAGACATGATGTCTTTTGGTACAATGTTTGCTGTTTTGTTGACATTTTATTTTCAGTCTCTTGGAATAAGCCTAGGAGTTTTGCCAACTGCTTTATTAACTATTCCTTTTGCAATTTTAATGATGATTTTATATATGCTCTCCATCGATAAATTTGTTTTTAGCTATTATAGAATTAAAAAAAGTCCTCCCGTTGTACTAGCTATGGTTAGCGTGGGAGTTATGTTTGTTACACAAGCTATTATTAGAATTATTATTGGACCTTTTGATCGAAGATTTCTTGACGGAGAAAAATTTATTTTGAAAGCTTCAGAATTTAAGGAAATGACTGGATTAAACGAGGGTCTTTCAATTAAATCAACTCAGGTAATTACAATAGTTGTTACAATAGTTATTGTTTCAATAATGTTTTGGTTTTTAAATAAAACAAAAACGGGAACTAGCATGAGAGCTTATTCAGATAATGAGGATCTTGCATTGTTATCAGGAATAGATCCAAAAAAGGTGGTTCTATTAACCTGGGTAATAGCTGGAATATTGGCAACAGTTGGCGGAGTACTATATGGTTTAGATAAAAGTTATAAACCTTTCGTATATTTTAACAATATGCTTCCTATTTTTGCTGCAGCAATTGTTGGAGGAATTGGAAATCCATTGGGAGCATTTTTAGGAGGTTACGTGGTAGCGTTTGGAGAAATATTAATAACCTATGCTTATAAAAAGTTTTTTTCTTACATACTTCCAGAAAGTTTGGAACCAAATTCATTAATGCAGCTTCTTTCAACTGACTATAAATTTGCAGTATCTTTTTCTATTTTAGTGATTGTATTACTTTTTAGACCATCAGGTATTTTCAAAGGACTTAGACTATGAAACAATATTTAAATGTAGTAACCGCTTACATGATAATGTTTACACTGATTATTTTAGTTGGAATATTTCAGTCATGGTCCCAAGCTTTATCTATTTTGAATTATTGTTTAATTTCAGCCGTAATGACTATAGGTGCAAATATACAATGGGGCTATGCGGGATTAATAAATTTTGGAATTATGGGCTATACCGCACTTGGTGGCCTTGCTGTAGTTTTGGTTTCTGTTGCTCCAGTTCCTGAAGCATGGAAAGCAGGGGGAATAAATATGATAGGCTCTTTAAGCATCATAGCGGCTATGATAATCTCAATTCGCTATATTTTAAAAAAAATTCAAAAATCAAAAAAAA
>MDTD01189303.1_pt1 | contig 10611 bp, 9 predicted proteins | sample 811221 | NCBI WGS metagenome assembly MDTD01 (sample SAMN05326646, study PRJNA326480) | marine metagenome | isolation source: seawater | place: Pacific Ocean: South West | collected 2011
TAGGCTGGGTGTGGAAGCGCAGTAATGCGTGCAGCTGACCAGTACTAATAGCTCAATTGGCTTGATTTATGCACTGAAAAAATTTTTTTAAATTATTGGCTTTTATTATACAATATATATAATTCACTAAAACGAACATGAAACCTTTCAGTTTAGATGAAATTGAAAAGCTAAAAAATGATAATTCGGATATTATCTTGTTTGGAACCGGTTTCTATGGAAAACTGGCTTACTCAGCTTTTGAACAAAAAAAAATAAATGTTGACTTTTTTGTAGACGAAAATCCAACTCAACATGGAAAAAAATTATTTGGAAAACAAATAATTTCATTTGAAGATCTTAAATCAAAATCAAAGCTCTCAAATATTTTTTTGTGTACAGGATATGTTATAGATTCTTTATACAAAAGATTGTCTGATTTAAATTTTCAAAATTTATACAATTGTATTTCATTCTACGATGATAAAAATTTTCAGAAAGATAAGTTATCATTTGAGGGAGTTAACAATTATTTAGATGTTAAAACAATTAACAGAAAAATAGAAATTTATAAATCAGGCTGTAAAAAAGTTGATAGAGATAAGTTAAATATAAAATATATTGATATAATGGTCACTGAAAAATGTTCAATGAAATGTAAAGACTGTTCAAACTTAATGCAGTATTATCAGAAACCTATAAATAGCGACCTTAATCTTCTGTTAGCATCTATAGACAAAGTAATGGAGAGTGTTGATAAACTTTTCGAATTCAGAGTTCTTGGAGGCGAGCCGTTTATGAATAAAGAAATAGGAAAAATTATAAGACATTTAAAAAACTATAATCAAGTTTCTCAAATAGTTATATACACAAATGGAACAATATTGCCAAAAGGTGAAAATTTAAAGGAGCTTAAAGACCCAAAAATTTTGATGGACATAACTAATTATGGTCACTTATCAAGAAATCATGATAATTTAATTGATCTATGTAAGAAAGAGAACATACCCTATTTAACCACAATTCCGAAATGGACTGATTCTGGTAGAATAAATTATCAAAAAAAATCAGAGGAAAAATTAAAATTTATGTTTAAGAACTGTTGCACAAATGATTACATGACACTTTTGAATGGAAAATTATATAGATGTCCATTCTCTGCTAATACAATGAATTTAAATGCTATACCCATCAAAGAAAATGAGTATATAGATTTAGAAAAAACACAAACAAGTTCTGAACTTAAAAAAGAAATAATAGACTTATACCATAAACCAGAATATTTGACCGCTTGTAACTATTGTAATGGTAGAGACTTTACCACGCCGAGAATTGATTCAGCTATTCAAGCAAAAGGTCCAATTTCATTCGATAAAATAGAAACTTAAATATATTGCAGAACATTATTCTTAGTGTTGTAATACCAAATTATAACTCTTCAAATTATTTAAAACGAACTATAAAAAGTTGCTATATTGAAAATAAACAACATCTATATGAAATTATATTTATTGATGATAGTTCTGACGATAGAAGTATTGACATTATTAAAAAATTTAAAAAAAAATTTTCAAATTTAAAAATAATTAAGAATAAGAAAAATTTAGGAGTAGGCAGGACTAGAAATGTTGGCATTAAAGCCTCAACTGGAAAATATATTATTTTTTTAGATTCTGATGATGAATTTATAAAAAAAAAATTTAAAAAAATTATAGATTATTTAAAAATAAATGATCAGGAATTAATTTTTTTTAATTATATAGATGATGGTCAATCCAAATACGGCTTAAAAAGTAATATAACTTCAAAATATAATTTATTAAAAAAATTAACTAAAAAACAGTCAGTGAATTATTGTTTCCCTTATGTTTATTCAAGAAAATTTTTATTAAGTAACAATATTTTATTTGAAAATTTTAGATATGCCGAGGATTTGATATTCATTACAAAAGTTATGAGTTTTATCAAAAAATTTAAAACATTAGATTTAGAGATAATTAAGCATAATTATAACAAAGGTGGATTAACCTCTAAAGTAAACATAAAATATGATTCTTTATATTTAGAAGCAGTTAAAATTTTAGAAAAATTCGAAAAACAAAATATAAAAAAATTTAATAAATCTGTAAAAGAATATATTGTTAGTAGAAAAAAAACTTGTTTTGAACAATTTATTTTAAGAACCTTAAAATACCAAACTAGTAGAAAATTTAAATTTCCAAATAATCTAATCAATAAATCGGGCGATATTATTATTAAAAATAACTTCTATAAGAATAATAAAGTAATTAATTATTTCTCTGAAATGAGAAAAATAAAAAAATTAATACTAAATTTTCTTAAAAATAAAAAAAATATTAAAATAGCTCTTTATGGCTATGGCGTGGTAGGAAAATCTATTGAATATTTTTTAAATTATAATGGATATAAAAATTTGTTAATATTTGATGATAAAATCTCAAATGTAAAAATAAGAAAAAATATATTTGAATTTAAATCAATAAAAAAAAGAAAGTTATTACAAGTAGACAAATTTTTAATTTGTGTTCCTCATTTAAATGATTACAAGAGTATTTATCTTAAGCTTTTATACTCAGGCATTAACAAAAAAAAAATCATGAAAAGTCTAATTTAGAATATTCCTACTAAATTATTTTCTTCTTTTTAAGCCATTTTACTGAGTACCATTGAGGTTTTAACTTTAAATTTCCTTGATCAAAAGAAAATTTAATTTCATTGATAGCATCTTGAATTGTATAATTTGGAGAAAAACCAGTTTTTAAAAGTTTATTTGAGTCAAGATTGTAAGATCTGGCATCATTTGTTTTTTTTATTTTGATTTTACAATCAATTATTTTTTGTATTTTTTTTCCCAAATTTAAGATGCTTAAATTTTCAAAACCAGCATTGTAAATACCGTTCTTAACCTTTTTTTCTAAAAAAAATATAAATAAATCAGTCAAGTCATTTATATGAATAGTTGGTCTCTTCTGCTGACCTCCAAAAATTGTAATCTCTTTTTTTTTTAAGGCTTGAATAGTTAGAAGATTAACGGCTACATCAAGGCGCATTCTGGGGGATAAGCCACAAACTGTTGCTGGTCTGATAATTTTAATATTGATTTTATTACTAAAACTTAAAAGCACCCTTTCAGCAATCATTTTAGTTTTGTTGTAAATTGATAATGGATATGGAAGCAAATCCTCTGTAACTCTTTTTTCTTTTTTAATCCCATACACACTTCCTGAACTTGCATATATAAAGTTTTTAACACCATCTTTTATGGCCTTTTGTAATAATTGGTATGTAGCTAAAACATTTATTTCCCAGGATAAATTTGGATTTAATTCTGAACTTGGATCATTTGCAATATTTGCGAGATGAACTATTGAATCATAACCTTTAAACGAAATCTTTTTTAAATTTCTTATATCCATTTTTATTATTTTCAAATTTCTACTTGGTTTTAAATAGCTACCGAACCACTTAGTATCTATTACCATCAATTTATGCTTTTTTGCTAAAAGTTTTTGAGTTAAAACAGATCCAATATAACCACAGCCACCTAGTATAATTATTTTCATTAAATTAGTAATATAATTTGATTTATGTTATAGCCATATTATTTATTTTAAAAAAGGAAATAATGCAAAATAAAATTATTGATCTTGATTTTTTAATTAAAAAAATAAAAAAAAATTCACTTATTCAATTATATAACTCAAGCGAAAACAAAAAATTTGCAAACTTTCTAAAGGAATATTTTTTTGAGGAATTTGAAGCAATTAAACTATTTAATAAAAAAATTTATTTTGATTATATTAAATTTGGTAAAACTGATATATTTGACACATTATTAATTAGTGAATTAATGATTTTTGATTTCTACTTTAGAAAAAGAAAAAAATATAAAAATGCATTAGATATTGGTGCAAATATAGGTCTTCATTCAGTTATTTTGTCTAAATTAGGTATAAATGTTTCATCATTTGAGCCAGATAATAAACATTTTTCAATTCTAAAAAAAAATATTGCAAAAAATAAATGTAAAAATATTAAAACTTATAAATTAGCAATATGGTCCAAAAAAAAAAATCTAGTTTTTAACAGAGTGATCAACAACACAACTGGTAGTCATATCGATAGCTTAAAAGAAAATCCATATGGAAAAATTATCAAAGTGAGTGTTAAGTCTGAAAATATTAACAAAGTAATAGACAAATTCGATTTGATTAAAATAGATTGTGAAGGATCAGAAAAGGTGATTTTTAAATATATCGATTTAAAAAAATTAGAGAAAGTTGATTGTATTTTAGAAATTTCAGACAAAAGTTCTAGAAAAATAATTTGGGAAAAATTAAAAAAAAGTAAATTAAAAATTTATTCTCAAAAAATTGGATGGATGCAGAGTAAGAAAATTTTTGATCTTCCAAAAAATTATAAAGAAGGAAATGTTTTTATAAGTCAAAAAAATACATTTAAATAAATTTTTATAAGTTAATTATCGATAATAAATTTTGAAAAAACTTATTTTTACTGACAATATTAGTATTTCCTAAATTTTGTCCATGCATACCCGCGTATAAATTACCCAAAAATACAATTGCAATTGGATTTAGTAGTTTAGTCATGTGCAATAATGATGTAATTACATGATAACTGTCTCCTGATCCCGTAGTATCTTTCACACTTTTAACTAAAGTGGGGCAGTAGTACTCTTTTTTATTATCTATAATTTTTGCACCTTTATCACCTAAAGTTATTGAGGCAATGGATTTCTTATTCATTGTTTTTCTTATTTTTTTTAAATCTATAATTTTTGATTGTATACCTAGCAGCCACTCTCTCTTATCTAAAGATATATAATTATATTTTGAAAACTTTGAGTATAGGTTAAAACCCAAGTTTACTGAGTTCGTTTGAACATTGATATATGTTTTTTTATGTATTTTGTTGAATAATTTTAAAAATTCATTTTCAAAGAGTCCGAGTCCATAATCAAAAATTATTGTTTTATTTTTTCTAAATTTATAAAATTTTTTTGTCATAATCTTATAGTCAGAATCCTTAAAAAAATTTTTTTTAAAGTTAGTTATTTGGATTAATTTTTCTCCTCTAGTTTGATTTATGAACCTTTTTTTTTCCTGCAAAGGTTTTCTTTTATTAAGGTTTATTAAATTTATATTTTTTCTTCCTGCTACATATTTTTTTAATTTTAAATCTGATCCATAGGTAAATAAGTTTATTTTTTTCACAAACTCTGAGGCGATAAGAGCTGCTGCCATCGCACCTCCTCCAGTTTCTATTTTGTTTTTTTTTAATGCAGAAATTGTTGGATCTTTTGTTGTTACCCCTAAAATTTCACAATTTTCATAACTATCTACTATAGTCTCACCAACGATATTTATCTCTTCATTAGATATTAATTTAAAAGCTTTATCTATATTATCTTTAATTTCTGAATTAGATATTTTTTTTATAACTTTTCTCTGCTCTATGGACCAGTCAAAAATTTTATTAAATTTGCTAGTTGAGCTTTGTAGTTTAGTACTTGTTGTTTTAAATATTCCATTATTTTGTTTTAATATGTTTTTTTCTACTCCCAAATTATTATGTTTATCTGAAGCAAGGTAATCTTTTCCTTTAAAGTATATATCAGGTTTTAATTCTTTTATTATTTTAGTCGAAGAAGGATAATTATTTAAGATCACATAGTCGATCATTTTTAAATTTTTAAGAATTGATACTCTATTATTATGATTATTGAGTGGCTGTCTTGGTCCTTTATTGACATATTTATCTACAGTCACACTAACAACTAATATATCAACGTTTTTTTTCGCTTCTTTGAAATGATCAATATGCCCAGTATGTAAAATATCAAAAACTCCATGACATAATCCAATTTTTTTATTTTTATTTCTTAGTCTAATAGTTCTAGCTAGAGAGTTTTTTTTCATAAATTTCTAAATATAAATATTTAATGCATTTTTTGGAAATAAGTGATTTTTTTAAATAACATTTGTTTAGGTCTATTTTTTAAAATATATTTCCAATATTTTTTAATACCATTTTCTAAATTGGTCTTAACATTTATATTAAATTTTTTCATTTTAGAAGTATTTGCAAGCCATTTATGATTGTCATATTTTCTTTGAAATCCTTTATTTAATTTGGCACAAGACTTTTTTTTAACCACTCTTTCGCAAATTTTTAGCACTTCATAATTGCTATATTGCTTACCTGAGCCAATATTTATAATTTCTCCACAATACTTGTCTTTCCAATCTTGCTTGCAGATATTTAAAATGATGTCTGAAACATCATCTATATATACAAAATCGTGATAACCATTATAAATTTTCAGATTTTCATTAAATAAAAAATGTCTAAAAATAGTTGGTATTAATCTTGAAGCATTTTCCATCGGACCATAGATACTATAAGGACGCAAAATTAGACTTGGAATATTGAAATTTCTTGATAATCCTTGCAATAAAAGCGTGGCTGCACCTTTTGTACCTTCATATGTTGTGGTTGGCTTCAAAGAGTCTGTTTCAGATGTTGGCCGCCCGTACCTTCCGTATTCCCCGGAGCTTCCAAAATGAATAATTTTAGCTGAAGAGTTGTCAGATAAATATTTTTTTACTATTCTAAAAACTAATTCGGTATTATTTTTGAACATAAGTTTTTCTTTGTATACTTCTGCAGCACAATTAATTATAAAATCAAATTTTTTAAAATCTAATTCAAATATTTTAGTTTTTCTTTTAGCTCTTTTTACATTAAAATTTTTTTTTAAAATGTTATAAAAATTTCTACCAAAAAAACCGTTACTTCCAATCAATAGTATTTTTTTCTTATTCAATGTTAGCTTTCAATTTTTTCAAAATTTTATTAGTTGAAATTCCATGTCTATTTAATATGTCATCGTGTGAGCCGTAGCTATCTATAAAGGAGTCTTTTAGTGAAAAATTAATTATTTTATATTTATACTTGTTTTTAAAAGCCAATCCATTAACAATTTCACTTAGTCCACCAATTATTGAATGATCCTCAAGTGTAACTATTAATTTATATTTAGAAAAAATTTTTTCTATACGTTTATTATCAAAGGGTTTTAATGTATGACAACTATATATTGATGGGTTAATGTTTTGTTTATTTAATATTTCACACACCTCAAAAACTTTTTTAATTAAAACTCCATGTACTAAAAAACAAATTTTTTTTCCTTTAATTATATTTCTAATTTTTCCAAATTTAAATTTTTCACTATTTTTTTTACTATAATTTTTTTCACCAGATTTTCCGATCCTTAGATATGTAGGTCTCCTTGATTTTTCGCTACAAAACTTTATTGCTTCTTTAAGTTCAAATGGCTCACATGGAGATATGATTTGCATATTAGGAATTGATCTTGCAACACTTATATCTTCCTGTGTCATATGAGTGCAACCTAGTGTAGAGTAAATTGTACCTGAGCCCATACCAACTATTGTTACTGGAAGTTTTTGATAACAAATATCGTCCCTTATCATTTCAAATGGTCTATAAAGCACAAAGGCTGCGATTGTATATATAAATGGCTTTTTTCCACTTAACGCTAAGCCCGCCGAAATACCTGCCATCACTTGTTCTGATACTCCTACATTTATAAATCTTTTAGGATATTTTCTTCTAAACTTTTCTATAGAACCTGCTGGAGAAATATCAGCTACAACTACATGTATTTTGTTATTTTTTTTTGATAACTCATAAATTTTATCGGCAAAAATATTTCTCAAATTAAATCCTTTAACGCAATTTTAAGCTCAGTCTTATTAGGAGATCTGTAATGCCAAATAGGTTTATTTGACATATAACTTACAGGATATCCTTTGATAGTCTTAGCTATTAATACAAGTGGTTTATTTTTATTTTTTAACTTAATAGATTTATAAATTTCATCTACTTTATGTCCATTACAAGTTTTTGCATCCCAACCAAACGACTTGAATTTTTCAACTAATGGATAAATATTAGGATGAGATTTGCTTAAATTGTTATAACTTACAAGGTCATTATTATCAATTATCATAAATATATTATTCGCTTTTAAGTATGGTATGGCCATAACCGCTTCCCAAGTCGAACCTTCTTGCAATTCTCCATCGCTTAATAACACATAATAATTTTGTTTTTTATTACCTAAAGCAATTCCAGCAGCTATACCAAGTCCATGACCAAGTGACCCAGTGCTCGCAGTAATTCCGGGTGTTTTAATAATTGGATGAACCCCAAGTCTACCCTTTTTAGTACAATAATTTTTTAAATCTATTTCATTTAAATATTTTTTATCTTTTAATAAAATATAATTCAATATCGCTGCATGACCTTTTGATAAAACGAAGTTTTCGGGCTTAGAATTTATTAGGTTAAAAATAGTATCGAAAATTTCTATACATGAAAATGTTCCTCCAATATGTAAAGCGCTAACATTTTGGGACATTTCAAGAATTTTTAATCTATATTTTTTACATCGTTGTTTTGATGATAATAATAATTTTTTGGTTAAATTTTTTTTCATAATTAAATATATATTTTATTATTTTTACGATAGTAAATACTACTATTTCTTGGAAACTTAATATTCAAGCAATAACTTAATTTTGTATCTTTTATTGTATTTAAAATTTGCTTTGAAGTATTTGGAATCAAATTAACTCTATCATTATCAAAACCTTCTCCAAAAAAATATTTTGTATTTACAAAGTTTTTTAAATTATAAATCTTATTTGATATTCTAATTTTAGGAAATAGCAATCTAATCATTTGTTTACCAGGCAATCCATTACAAAAAGGGAAACATTCAGTAACTACAATTTCTTTACCTAATGCCTCAGCTAGACAAACTGATCCTGAATTTTGTGAGACATGTAAATCACCTTTAAACAATAAATAAATATTTATTAGCTTACTGTCAAAGTGTTTGGCTAAATTATTAACAAAAAATATATTAGGGAAGTCTTTTTTTTTTATTTTCAAATTATTAATACCGTGAATGAAAATAATATATCCATTTTTATGTAACCATTTTATAGATTTGGTATAATTTTCTTTTTTATAATTTAATCTTAAAAGATCATAATAACCATAACCTTTAATATTTTTTTTATTTAATTTTGTTTGTTTTTCTCTAAAAATTAGGTTTGCAACTTTTTTACCTTTAATGTTTATATTTTGGCTTTTTAAAAATTGCTCACATTTTTTCTCAAGTTTCATTGAAAAGCTATGTTTAATTTTTTTTTTACAAATAGTATCAAACCAAGAATTATTATGATTATACTGAATTTTATTGTTTATCTCGTTATAAAAATATGAATTTTTATGATTATGTTTAGACATTCTTTTAATAAAATTTTCATAAGTTATTAATTCAAAATTATTTATAACTTTTTGAATTAATTTTAATGTTAACTTTAAACTATAATAATTTAATCTAGCTAAGTGATTTAATCCAAAATCCTTAATTTGGTATATATTAAAATATTTTGTATACAGACCGCTTAAATATGGATTGTTTCTTGGCAATGAAAGTACTTCTATCAGTGCAATTTTTTGATTTGAACCATAAATTCTAGATATACCCTCAAGTGACAAAATTTGATGACCAAATGCCCAATTATAAGATAAGAAAATTTTTTTGTGATTTAAAATCTTTACATTTTTTATTAAAAAAAAAAAGGAAAACGGTATTAATAATGGAATTAAACATATTAATAATTTTTTTAAAATATTCTTTAAAATTTGAAATTCGAAATATTTTAGTTTCATTCTATAGATTTTGATATACATTTTTTTTTATTAATACTAAACACATTTATACTTAGGCGCTTTTTCTATGATAACAAAATTAATTTTTTTCAAAAATACAATAATTTCTATATCGCCAGGTATTCTTTCAATTTTTGTATCTTTATTTTCATTACCAATTTTTTTAAACCTTCTAACAAGTGCATATTTTGGACAATTTATAATACAAAATTTATTTTTAACTCTAGGTTTTGTACTCAACTTTGGGATCTATAGATTGGTGATTATCAATAGCTCAAATATTAAAAAATCTTTTGTTAAAGTTAAAAATACTAAGTATCTACAAGTTAATATTATTTTAAGTCTAATTTCATCAGTATTAATTTTCATAGCGATATATTTTATTAACATTAAATTAAATCTTCCAACTCTAAACTTGATTTTAAATAAATATATTTTTATTGGACTGATTCTAAGTAGTATTTTTTTTACCATCGAGTCTGTTCAAAAAATAAATGAAAAATTCTATCAACTGGCATTTTTTAATTTATTATTTAATGCCATTTCATTTTCTGCACCTGCTTTTTACTTATTAATATTGAAAGTGATTAATACTAATTATGAAATATTAAATTATCCAGATGAATTAATTTCAATTGTAATAGTAATAAAAGCAATCACCTTGATTTTTTTTTATTTAATAGCCCTTTTCCAAAATCAAATTGGTAGTATTTTCACTTTCTCAAACAATATTATTTTTTCAAAAAAAGAAATTAACGAAATTTTTTATGCGACAAATCAAAGTCTTATTTTTTTTTTAAATAATCTTACAGATAA
>MDTD01148281.1_pt1 | contig 10610 bp, 11 predicted proteins | sample 811221 | NCBI WGS metagenome assembly MDTD01 (sample SAMN05326646, study PRJNA326480) | marine metagenome | isolation source: seawater | place: Pacific Ocean: South West | collected 2011
CCATCTTTTTGAGGAATATTATTAGTAAAAGGAAGAACATCCTCAGAATATCCCGAATTCCACTCTAAAGAACATTCAACAACTACATTGTTTTTTGTTGATGTAACGTAAATAGGTTTTTTAAATACTTGTTTCTCGTTTTTATTAACTAAAAAAGGTTTTTTACTATTAATATGTTTAACAAATTCTATGATTCCACCATCATATTTATGAACATATTCTTTCTCCTTTTTTGAAGTCATATCAATAAGTTTTATACAAATTCCTTTATTCAAAAACGCTAATTCTCTAATTCTTTTATCTAAAATTGAAGAACTAAAACTAATTGATGAAAAAACTTCTTTTGAGGGTAAAAAATTTATTCTTGTTCCTTTTTTTTTAGTTTTACCAATTTGTTTTAGTGGTTTTACAGTATTGCCGTTCTTAAAACTTATTGAGTATTCCTTGCCGTCTCTAAAAATGTTTAGCTCCAATTTCTCTGATAAAGCGTTAACAACCGAAACACCAACACCGTGCAATCCACCTGAAACTTTGTACGAACTATGATCGAATTTACCACCAGCATGAAGTTGTGTCATTATTACTTCTGCTGCTGACATTTTTTCAGTTTTATGTATATCGACTGGGATACCTCTTCCATCATCTTCAACGGTTACCGTGTTGTCTTTATTCATCGTTACGATGATGTTTTTACAATATCCGGCTAATGCTTCATCAATTGCATTATCCATGACTTCAAATACCATGTGATGTAGACCAGATCCGTCATCTGTATCTCCAATATACATTCCAGGTCTTTTTCTTACAGCATCTAAACCCTTAAGTACTTTTATCGAGTCAGCCCCGTAAGATGAATTGGTATTTAAAGCAGAATTTTTTGACATGGTTTTTAATTAGATGAATAATTATACCATCTTTTTTAATTAATATAAAACGATCGTAAATTAGTGTTGCCCAGAATGATGACATACCAATGCTTTTAAGTTAAAATAAAAAAATTTTAATGATTTGTTAAAAAATTAGATTTTCATGGGCATTATTACGTAATAACTGTTTTTATCTGAAGCGTCTTCAATTAAAACAGGAGACACAGAGTCTTTTAAATTCATTTTCAAATTTTTATCTTCAACTTCAGAAGCAATATCGATTAAATATTTTGAATTAAAGCTAATATTCAAATTGTCTGAATTAAAATCTGCTTTTATTATCTCATTGCCTTCTCCAGAGCTAGCACTATTAACTGAAAGTTGAATATTTTCTTTATTTATAGCCAATTTAACTCCCTCTTTTCTGTCTAAGGAAACACTGGCTACTCTTTCAATTGAGTTAATGAAATCTTTTGACTGCACAATAAGAGATTTTTTATTATCAATTGGCACGACTTTTCTATAATCTGGGAATTTGCCATCGATAACTTTAGAAATTAATTTTATTTTTCCTAAATTAAATTTTATTTTATTCTCACTTATTTGCATAGATAATTTTTCATCTGATTCAACTAATAAAGAACATAATTGGAAAACGGTTTTTTTCGGTAAAATTAAAGATGAAAAATTGTTAGAATTTTCAATTTCTAAGCTACTAGATGACAATCTGTGACTATCTGTTGCTACACCAGTTAAAAAATTTCTACCATGCGCCTCTGTTAAATGTAAATATACACCATTCAAATAATGTCTTGTGTCATCATTTGAGATTGCGATTTTGGTCTTATTTAAGAGTTTTAAAAATTTTTTGTTATTAAGTAAAATTTCTTGTTCTTCAAATTCATCCGCAAATGTTGGAAAATTATCTGTAGGCAAGCAAAGTAAATTAAAATCTGAATTGTCGGCTTTTAAGCTTAACTTATTTTCAGTTTTTAAATCAAAGTTTAAATCAGCATTAGAAGAGATTTTTCTAAGTATATCATAAATAATTGCTGCCGATGTTGTTGTGCTGCCCTCTTTTATAATTTTGACTTCAGAAATTTCGTCGTAAAAAATCAAATCCAAATCTGTTGCTACAATAGAAAGCTTATTGTCTTTAAGCTGTAATAAAACATTAGAGAGAATTGGAAGAGTATTTTTTTTTTCAATGACTCCTTGAACGAAATTGAGTGATTTAAGTAAGACATCCCTTTTAACAACAAATTGCATATTATTTACTGTTCTAATAAAAGACTTTTTATCTGGCTTATATTTTTTTTCATTTCATCGTCTTGCTCTGAAAGCCTAACTATTGTTTTTACAGCATGTATAACAGTTGTGTGATCCCTGTTTGCAAATCTTCTTCCTATCTCCGGTAATGATCTTGAAGTCATTTTCTTTGCAAGATACATAGCGATTTGTCTAGGTCTAGCTAATGGCCTTGATCGTCTTTGCGAAAGCATATCACTTAGTGGAATATTATAAAAATTTGAAACAACATTTTGAATTTTATCAACAGTAATAACCTTTATTTGGCTAAAAACGTCTTTCAATATATTTTTACAATCATTTATTGTTAAAACCTTATTATGGACTCTGCTAAATGCGATAACTCTATTTAAAATACCTATCAGCTCTCTAATGTTAGTTTTGCTTTCGTTTGCAATATAATTGATTACTTCCTCGCTCAAATTAATATTTTCTTTAAATTGGCTTTCAATTTCCAATATTTTTTTCTTAATAATATTTACTTTTAATTCTAAATCTGGTGTCTCGATGTCAACAACAAGCCCTCCAGCTAAACGTGATTTTATTCTCTCTTGTACTCTATCAAGTTTCATAGGAGTTCTGTCTGCAGAAATTATAATTTGAGATCCTTTGTCCATTAGACTATTAAAAGTATGAAAAAACTCCTCTTGTAAGCTCTCTTTGCCTCTAATGAACTGAATATCGTCTATTATAAAAACGGAAGATTTCCTGAAAAAATCTTTGAAATTAACCATATCATTTTTTTTAATTGATTTAATAAAATGATACATAAATCTTTCCGCGGAAATAAACATTACATTATTTTCTGACTGGAGTTGTAAACCAATAGCATTTAATAAATGCGTTTTACCTAATCCTACACCTCCACAAATATAAAGGGGATTGTATCTTGATACATGTTCGCATACTTTCTTCGAGTAGGATAAGGCGATTTCATTACTTTTACCTTGAATAAATGTACCAAAATTTAGATTAGGGTTTAGTCTATTATAGTTAAGTATGGAGTCTTTGATTTCAGTTACTTTGTTTAACTCATCGATTTTTGATAAATCTGAGGAACCTTTACTTTCTTCGATTATCTTAAATTCTATTCTATTTAAGCTTAATTTAAATGTTTTTACTTGTTCTAAAATCTTATCTAAATATCTAGATACTATCCAATCTCTAAAAAATCTTGTTGGTACACCTAATATCAAAAAATCATTATATTCTTTTACCAATGAAATTTTTTGTAGCCAACTTGTATAAATTTCAGTGCCGAAATTTTTTTTGAAAGAATTTTTTACGTCTTCCCAATTTAATGTTTTTTCCTCTTCGGAAACATAAACATTTTGTTTTTTTATATTATTTTTGTCCATGTAATTATTTCTTAAAAGAGTTTCCTTTAAACTCTTTTTTGAAAACATTTGCAAGTAGCTGTGGGTTGTAATTAAAAAAAAACTTAGTTTGGTTGTACCTTTAGCGTTAAAATAGAAAAAAAAATATTTTTGAATAAATTACAACTTAAAAATGAAATAAATTTAAATTTTTAGATTATAAAAATCTAAATATAGAGTTTATTCTTTTATTAAAACAAACTGTAGTTAAAAATTAAATTAAATCTTTTTTGAAACTCTAGAAATTTTTCTTGCGGCTGTTCTCTTGTTTACTACCCCTGATTTAGCAACCTGCATTAGAATTGATTGAAATTTTGAGAAATATTTCTTAGCTTTTGTCTTATCTTTAGATTTGATTAACAAATCCATTTGTTTTACTGCGTTTTTATATTTACTTTTTCTAATCCTATTTACTTGAGTTTGTTTTTTAACTCTACGCACTCTTCTGATGGCTGATTTTGTATTGGGCATATTTTAAGAGTGTATATATGCCACCATAATAACGGTCAACATTATTATTTTTGACATTTTGAGCAGTAGAAGCTTGCGCGGTTAGAAATCACAATTTTCTTTACTATACCGTTACAATCAGAGTTAGAACATTTATACTTATTTTTACCATAAACATTGAATTGTTGTTGAAAATTTCCTTTTTTTCCTAAACCGCTAGAAAAATTTTTAATCGATGATCCTCCATAAATGATTGCTTTTTTTAAAACTTTTTTTGTATTAATTATTATATCTTTGATTTCTTGATCATTTAATTTATGCAGTTTTCTATTAGGCTTTATTTTGCATAAAAAAAGAATTTCATTTACATAAATATTTCCTAAACCGGCCAAAAACTTTTGATCCATTAATAGATCTTTGATTGTCCTTTTTTTTCCATTTATGTAACGTTTGAAGTATTCAAAATTATAGAGTTTATTAAATGGTTCGGGGCCTAAAATTTTTAAATGTTTTTCATTTTTTATATTTTTATTTAAAATTACTTTAACAAATCCAAATTTTCTCACATCATTATATATAAGCTTAGATTCATTTTTAAAGACGAAAATTATTCTATTGTGGCTTTTATTATATTCTTTCAAATCATAATAAAAGCTTGTTTTTTTCTTAATTTTATTTCTATCCTTAATAAAAAATTTTCCAGTCATTCCTAGGTGAGCAATCATTGTGAAATCTTTATTCAAATGGAATAATAAATATTTAGATCTTCTTTTTACTTTTAGTATTTTAAGTCCAATTATTTTTGAAATATCCTGTTTTTTAACTTTATATCTTAAATTGCTATCATGTATTTTGATACTTTTAATGGTCAAATTATTAATTTGACTTTCAAGAGACTTTTTAACAACTTCAACTTCTGGTAATTCTGGCATATAATTTAGTTATGAAAAATACTATTCAAGATAAATCTAAACTAGTCAATTCAGTTTTTTCAAAAGTATATCAAAAATATGACATTATGAATGATATTATGTCTTTTGGAGCTCATCGCATTTGGAAAAAAAAACTGATTAATTGGATGAACCCTCAGATAAATAACACTTTAATCGATGTTGCTTCTGGTACAGGTGATATTGCTAAACTTTTTTCAAAGAAGATAAATAATTCAGCAGATGTAACTTGTGTGGAACCTAATAATGAAATGTATATCAAAGGAAAAGAAAATTTAAAAATTTTTAAAAATATCAAATGGTACAAATCGACAGCTGAAAAGCTATCATTTAATGATGATACTTTTGATTTTTATTCTATAAGTTTTGGTATAAGAAATGTTTCTAATATAAATTTGACCTTACAAGAAGCTTATAGAGTTCTCAAACCTGGAGGTAGATTTATGTGTTTAGAATTCTCAAAAATAAATAATGAAATTTTGGAACTAATGTATCAAAACTATTCCAAAGCAATCCCAATTATAGGAAAGTTCATAGTTGGGGAATCTGAACCCTACGACTACTTGATTAAAAGCATTAATGAATTTTATTCTCAATCTGAATTGGTCGACTTAATTAAAAAAAACGGATTTTCAAATGTAAGTTACCGAAACCTAAATAATGGTATTTCTGCGATACATTCTGGGTGGAAGATATAAATGTTTAAAAGATTTTTTCAATTATTTAAAATTGCTAGAAAATTATCTACCTCAGGTGCAGTCGACACTATTAATCAAATTTATAATTTACCATTAATTGTAAATATCTTTTTTAACATAATTGCGGCTGGATCAACTAAAAAAAGTTATGATAACCTAAAACAGCCAGGAGAAAAACTCTGCCATGCATTAGAGGGCATGGGAACCACTTTCATAAAATTAGGGCAATTCTTAGCAACGAGGCCTGATATTATCGGAGAAGAAATGGCTAAGGATTTGGAAAAATTACAAGATAAACTTCCTGCCTTCGATATAATTCAAGCAAAAAAAATAATAAGAAAAGAAGTCGGTGATGCTCAGTTTAACAATATCACAGAACTAAGTGAACCTATTGCAGCAGCGTCTATTGCTCAAGTACATATAGCAAAAATTAAGGGTGACAATCAATCGAAGGAAGTAGCAATTAAAATTTTACGTCCAGATATTGAAAGATTATTTAATGAAGAGTTAGATGCTTTAATGTTGTTTGCTTATATTGTTGAAAATACAATTACTAAAGCAAAAAGACTTAAACTAGTTGAAGTTGTTCACTTACTGCGTGAGATAACTAATATTGAAATGGATTTACGGTTTGAAGCTGCAGCCGCGAATGAGCTATACGAAAATACAAAAAATGATAAAGGATTTAATGTACCTAAAATATATTGGAATTATACATCAAAAAGAATTTTAACTTTAGATAGAGTCAAAGGTATTTCAATTCGAGAACATGAAAAAATTAAAAACCTTGGCATAAATTTAAAATCTTTAGCTGAAAACTTAATTCAACATTTTTTAAAACAAGCAGTGAGAGATGGTTTTTTTCATGGCGATATGCATCAAGGAAATTTATTTGTTGATAATAAGGGAAATATAATACCTGTAGACTTTGGTATCATGGGAAGGCTAGATAAAAATAATAGACGTTTTTTAGCTGAAATTTTATATGGGTTTACACAAAGAGATTATACTAAAGTGGCAGATGTACATTTTCAAGCGGGTTTAGTTCCGCAGAATGCATCTAAAGAAGAGTTTGCTCAAGCTTTAAGGTCAGTAGGTGAGCCAATATTTGGTCAGTCAATAAAAGATATTTCAGGAGGTAATTTATTGGCACAGCTATTCGAAATTACGGAAAAATTTAATATGCCTACACAAACTCCACTATTAATATTGCAAAAAACAATGGTCGTTGTTGAAGGTGTAGCAAGAAAACTTTATCCGGACACAAATATTTGGGAGGTATCTAGGCCTGTTTTAGAAAATTGGTTAAAGGAAGTCAAAAGTCCTAAATCTACAATAGACACAGCTATAAATACTTCTTCTGAAATATTAAAAAGAATTCCAGAATTCCCTATGATTATGGATAAGGCTAATTATGCTTTACAATTAATGGCGGAGGGTAAATTAAATATCAGCTCTGGAAATAACAATAAATTAGAATTGGAGCAGCTTAATTTAAAAAATTTCAGGAACAATTTAATAATAGGAGTTTTAGGTATTGTAATTTTTGTTTTATTAGTATTTTAATTAGCTATGTCATTAAAAAATAAAAAAATTTTAGTTATAGTTGGAGGTGGTATTTCTGCATATAAATCTCTTGATCTAATAAGGTTATTAAAAAAAAATAAAGTAAATATAAAAGCAGTACTTACTAAAAGTGGAAAGGAATTTGTCACTCCTCTATCAATTACAACTTTAACAAAAAATAGAACTTTTGAAGATCTTTTTGATACAAAAACTGAAGCTGATATTGATCACATATCTTTATCTAGATGGGCAGATTTAATTGTAGTATTGCCCACAACAGCAAATTTTATGACAAAGTTGACCTTAGGTAAAGCTGAAGACTTAGCCACTACAGTGCTTTTGGCCTCTAATAAGGATATTCTTTTAGTTCCAGCAATGAATGTTAGAATGTGGTTACATAAAGCAACTCAACGTAATCTAAAAATATTATTAGATTACGGTTATCATTTCGTTGGCCCTGAAAAAGGTGAAATGGCTTGTGGTGAATACGGAGAAGGTAAAATGTCTAGCCCAAGACAAATACTGTCGTATTTAAAAAACTATTTTGATAAAAGAGATATAGTTAAAAATAAAAATTATAAAGCTATAGTTACCTCTGGGCCTACTAGAGAATACCTAGATCCTGTAAGATATATTTCTAATGAGTCAAGTGGAAAACAAGGGTATGAAATCGCTTTAGCTTTAAAAAAATTAGGCATTAAAACAAAGCTTATTGTTGGGCCGACAAATTTAAATTCGGCTAAAGGATTAAAAATAAAAAAGATTGTTTCTGCAAAAGAAATGATGGACGAAGTAAAAAAATCCCTTCCAGTTGATATAGCTGTTTGTGCTGCTGCCGTATCAGATTATAAACCAATTCGTAAAAGCAAAAACAAAATAAAAAAAGATAATGAGGTCTTAAATAATATCAAGATTGAGCGTAACCCAGATATTTTAGAATACTTAAGTAAACACAACAGAACTAGGCCTAAAATAGTTGTAGGTTTTTCAGCAGAAACAGAAAATGTCATCAAAAATTCAATAAAAAAAATAAAACAGAAATATTGTGACCTAATTATAGCTAATGATATATCTAAAAAAGATGTAGGCTTTAACTCTGAATATAACGAAGTCTCACTAATCGATCAAACAGGTAAAGTGAAATCTCTTCCAAAAAATAAAAAAAGTTTTATAGCCAGTTCAATAGCTAAGATTATATTAGATAAACTTTTGTTGAATGATAGAAATATTAATTAAAAGATTATCAAAAAATATATCTTTACCTAAATACGAGACTGAAGGATCATCAGGTATGGATCTCGCAGCTAATATTGAAAAAGAAATCAGAATTGATCCCGGCAAATCTGCTATCATACCGACAGGTCTTGCTGTCTCTATTCCTAAAGGTTATGAAATACAAATTAGACCCAGGTCAGGTTTAGCTGCAAAATCAAAAATAACAGTTTTAAATACTCCTGGAACAATCGATGCAGACTATAGAGGTGAAATTAAAGTTATATTAATTAATTTAGGGGACAAGTCTTTTTTAATAGAAAAGGGATCTCGTATTGCCCAAATGATCGTATGTCCAGTCGCACAAGTAAAAATCCAAGAAGTTGATAACTTAAGTAAAACAAACCGAGGTAGAGGTGGTTTCGGTTCAACTGGAGTCAAATAATCTTAAAATGAAAGTAAACATGAAACATTTTAAAAGGTTTGAAAAACAAATAATTTTAAAAAGAATTGGTGTAGCAGGACAAAAGAAAATTTTTTCTTCCAACGTTTTAATTGTAGGTTTAGGAGGTTTAGGATGTCCTTTATTAACATATCTGGCTGCTTCTGGTGTAGGAAAAATTGGTATTGTTGATTTTGATAAAGTTGAAATTTCAAATTTAAACAGACAAACAATATTTAGTCCTGCAGATATTGGTAAATTTAAAGTCTCTGTAGCAAAAAAAATGATAAAAAAACTAAATAACAGAATCAAGATAATCACATTTCAAAAAAAATTAAATAAGACTAATATAAAAAAAATATTTAAAAACTTTGAAATCGTTTGTGATGGCACAGATAACTTTGATACAAGGTATCTAATAAACGATTATTGTATGAAAAATAAGAAGATATTGATTTCATCTGCTATAAGCAAATTTGATGGACAGCTAATGAAATTTAATTTCAAAAAAAAAGGTCCGTGTTATAGATGCTTTATGCCAGAAAAACCTATTTCAAATAATAATTGTCAAACTGAGGGTATCTTTTCCCCTGTTGCAGGCATAATGGGATCATTACAAGCTAATGAGGTAATTAAAACAATATTGTCAACGAAGGACATTTTGACAGGTAATATTATAATTTTTGATGCATTAAAAACTGAATTCAGAAAGTTGAAAATTTCTATCAACCCTAAATGTTTAAATAAATGTTAAAGGTAATTTTATCATTTTTTTGTGTTTTGTTCATTCAAACTATTTGTTTTTCAAAAGATGAATATTTTTTAACTTTGAGATATGACAAAGTTAATTTAAGACAAGGTCCTTCACGTGAATATCCTATAAAAATTTTCTATAAAAAAAAATTTTTACCGGTCTTGGTACAAGATCATTCTGATAATTTTAGAAAAATTAGAGATCATGAAAATAACTCCGGATGGATACATATATCACAATTATCCAAGAAAAAAGCTGCTATTGTCATTGATGATGAACTTATTATGTTCAAAAATCCAACAATCTACTCAAAACCAATCGCCATCTTTCAAAAAGGAAGATTAGCAAAAATAATTAAATGTAAAGATGAGTGGTGTAAAGCTAAATCTGAAAATTATAAAGGCTGGTTAAAGAAAAATGGTCTATGGGGTCGTCTTTAAGAATTAATTTTATTCGCTACTTTAGAAGCCCAAAATTTATCAAGTAAAAAATACCATACTGCATTTGCTAATGGTTCTACAATCGCGTCTGTTAATGCAATCATAAAAGAAACGTCTGCAATTAACATTAGTACAGTTATTGCTATCGCAAAATGGCCAATTGTATAAACTATCGTTCTTAGTATTGAGCCCTTATTGTTGTTGTAAATGTTTTTTGCAGCAGTAAAAATTCCGTGTGTTAATTCAACCATTTTCTAATTCAACTTTCTCATTTCTGATCTATCAGCGTTCATTATTTTCGTCCATATTGCAACGAAATCTTTGATAAATTTTTCCTTATTGTCGTCTTGAGCGTATACCTCAGCATACGATCGTAATATTGAATTAGAGCCAAATACTAGATCTGCTCTAGATGCCGTATACTTTACTTTGTTAGTTTTACGATCGATAATATCATAGGAATTCTTACCTGTAGGTTTCCATATATATTTCATATCAACTAAATTTAAAAAGAAATCATTTGTTAAAGCACCAACTTTTTCTGTAAA
>MDTD01169758.1_pt1 | contig 10610 bp, 10 predicted proteins | sample 811221 | NCBI WGS metagenome assembly MDTD01 (sample SAMN05326646, study PRJNA326480) | marine metagenome | isolation source: seawater | place: Pacific Ocean: South West | collected 2011
ACCCAGGTTTTGAATTCATTAAATATTTTCGCCCCTCAGTAATCCTATCTGCAGATACAAAGGGTGCTGTTGCGTAAAGACAACACACATTCCACGTTTCATCAGCTTTAATTGTCAATTTTGTTATAGCATGCTCTATAACTGCGCGTGTATCCGTATAGTCATCGGAGAGATGCTTAGGTCTCATGAAAGGTACTTCAGCCCCTGCCTGTTGAGAAATTGTTGCAATCTGTTCATTGTCAGTACTAACAATAATACGTGAAAAGACATTGGATGTTTTTGCTGCTTCAATAGACCATTCAATAATCGGGCGACCTTGAAATAAGCGTATATTCTTTCTTTTGATACGTTTACTCCCGCCTCTTGCAGGGATTATGCAGATGGAATTTGATATCGATTCTTTTTTATACTGTTTTTGATTCATGGCCTCCTCATTGGTATTCCAACATCAAGACAATGCTTCCGAATCGTTAGCGGGGTGGCATCAGTTAAAGCAAAGATTGAACCAGCAACGACTCCCTGAATCTTTGGGTGTGATAAAGCTGTTGAAAAATCGTCTTGTTTGGCTGCACCTCCTCCCAATAAAATTGGCAACGTTAATTTTTCCCAATCTAACTCGTTGTACAGTGATGAATCGATGCCTTGAAGCGTCCCATCATTCTCGCTGTTGTATAGCAACACTTCACCTGCTCCATATTTACACGCCATCTTAATAGCAGATTCTAATCCTGTATTTTGTGCTTCTGATTGTCGATAATCCCAAATACAGTATCGTCCACTTGACCTTCTGTATGGTAAACATATGCCCAGGCTTTGAGCTCCTATCACTTTAGATATTGATTGAATCTTATCTTGTTGATCTAGAAAAGTAGACGTTAGATATACCTTATCAAATCCTGAGTTGATACAAGCTATAGCGCTTTCAGGTGATGTAATGCCTCCCGCATAAGAGATTGGTATGTCCACCTCGTTCCGAACGATTGAAAAGATGCGTTGAGAAGGCAGTTGATCTGCCAACCCTGCAGCATCTAAATTTATCAGCAGTAGCTCATCTGCACCTCTTTGTACATGTAGTCTGAGAACTTGAGTTAATGCACCTATTGTCCTCCACGGTGAAAACTCTTTTGAAAGGCAGACGTTGCTTCCTCCTTTAATAAGAATTGAAGGGATAATACGTTTTTTCATTGATCAATAATCTGTTTTAAAAGTCTATAGCCGGTAGGCCCACTTTTTTCAGGATGGAACTGAACTGCGTATATATTTTTCCTATGAAAGGCCACATCGATATCTCCCATTGGATGAGACAATTTTGCTATACTATCGTGCTTTTTGCTTGGCAATGCATAATATGAATGAACAAAATAATAATCGCTTTTCGAGTTCCCTGTCTGATCAAAAAACTCCTTCAAAAAACCTGGTGTACTGTTCGTCTCTGTTAACGAGTTCCAGCCAATATGGGGAACACTAAAGTCATTGCACGTAGGGATTTTAATAACTCTTCCGTCAATCAGTTTAAGTCCATCAATTCCAGGACTTTCTTCGCTTTTATTGAATAATAATTGTAGTCCTAAGCAAATTCCGATAATCTTTCCTCCTGAATTTGCATGAGCTACTATCTTTGTAATTAATGATTGTTCCTGAAGATAATTCATCCCTTCTGAAAATGAACCTACGCCAGGAAGAATAAGTATATCTCTGGCAGTCAATTCATTGTCCTTTTCTAGATCAGCAAATGAATAGTTATTTGTTTTTAGTACTCTTGATACAGACGCATAATTGCAAAAGGGAAAGTTGACTATTCTAATCATTATTATTCTCTTACCTCCCAGAAATCTATCTCTAATATAGGTGATCCATCTTTTCGCCTTATAAGTTCTCCGTTACTATCTTTTTTGAAAAGATTATAGTTAGTGTAGTCGTCGCAGACTTGCAGGAAATCATCTATTGAGATTTCATATTCATTGAGAATGCTTTCAAGGCTTTTATCTAGATATTGTGATGGGAATAAACCATCATGCATCTTTACGATATGAGCTGCATCCTCACGAGTCAGCAGATTTCTTCGAATTAGATTACAAGCAATATCTGTAGCTCGACTAAAGCCAAACTTTAAATACTTCAAATAGTCATGAATACCATGAACATAATTGTCTAAATTTTCATAGTTCGCTATTGTTCCTAGAATATTTTTTGGACTTACTTCAAATCCTAGAGATTGAGAGATTACAGCGTTGGATATACCATTCCAAGCAAAATAGTTGTCGAGATATATTCCTTTTAAGCCTAATTTTTCAACCTTATCTGCTTCAGGATAGTGATAAAGTTGTAAATCTCTTTCATTGACCCCATCAATTAGTGTTAAATCACTTACTCTCAGACCATTTAGGGAGCCATACTCCTCCAACACTCTTCTATCGAAATACTTTAGATTTGCATCTTCTGGCCGTCCAGCTCCATATTCTCGCTGTGGACATTCACCCCAGATAATGACAGGAATATCAAATAATACGGCAGCTCTTACTGGTATAGTATATATCAACAAATGTTCAGGCCACTGAATATCACCTACAGTAAAAAAAGCATGACGATTAATTCGCTTCCTGATTTCACGATTCACCGAAAATTCAATATAATCACATCCAAGTGATTTCAAGTTTTCAATGTTTTTCCTGCCTAGATCAGTTAACTGGTCAGTTGGAGCTGTAACACATAATGGATTAAATCCTTGTTGAAGTACTTTCCATACCTGGTAGGTACTGTCCTTGCCTCCAGATACGGGAATAATGCAATCATAGTCTGGATTTCTCTTATTATCTTGAATGATTTTTTTAAATACTTCGCTTCCCGTTGTCCAGTCATACGATCTGCGTTCATCGTAAGCATGACATGCACCACATACACCATTCTTAAACCATAAATCAGGTTTTGTAGAAGGATAAAGACACTTTTTACAGTATTGAATTTGTGTCATGATTCCAACCTATAGCATGCCTGTATTTTATATCCAAATAATTTTTCCTCTATCCCATCGAAATCAATCAGCTCCTCAATAGATTCACAATTATTGTTGTTCGACGGTAGATATGGATCTGACTCATAGGACAAATAGTTCTTTAATGCAAAAGACTCTGTGATTATTGTTTTAGTTCTTTTTGATGAGAACCCAGCGTTTTCAAAACATATATCGAGACTTTTTTTGCTAAAAAGTGTGAGATGCTCGATCCCATCAAACATATTTGATTTTTCTCTCATGATTCTCGCCGCAAGAGAGTCACAGGTCGGAATCTGAACAAAAACTACTCCTCCCGGCTTAAGATATTTTTTCAAGCTTTTCACAAAGTTACCTGGGGAATTGATGTGTTCTAGTACGTCCCACATTGTAATAACATCGAATTTTTGGTTACGAGGTATATCTGTAATCGTTTTACCTAGTACATTAATTCCGTGATTTTTTGCATGGCTTGCCTCTTTTGTATTGGGTTCTACTCCAAACCCAGAGAATCCTTGTTCCTGTACTATTGAAAGGAACATTCCGCTTGAGCAACCTATATCTAGAATATCCCTACCATTTTGGTATGCATTAATCATCTCTATTCCAGCGTTGTATATTCTTGAATAAAATATTGACTCGTTTTTGTGCCAATCCATGCTCGAGGTTGGATAGTTTGTGTAAAAGTCAATGAGATGGCTTGCTTTTAGGGATTTTGATAGAAACACATGCTCGCAGTTTTTGCAGTAGGAATATTCACCTCCATTTTTAGCGAATACAAATTGAGTACTTTCATTCTCACATGTTGGGCAGCTATTCACATTATAAGCATCATTTGGTTCCAGACTTTTCAAGAACGCAGTGATGTATTTTGATGACTCTTGTAGTTGCTCTTGTCGGTCTGAGTGGAGTTTGACTTGATCTGATGACTCAATCAGCATTGGCTTAGCAATAGTAATATCAGAAGTTTCTTTTTATTATACCCATCAATCTTGTGAAAGGTCAAGGGTGCCGTTATCTCTCCGGCTTGGCTTAGAATCCTTCTTTTAGGGTTACCGCTCGAATCTTGTGTACATATAATGTGTGGGCTTTGTATTTATATGCATTAGGGTATTTCTATAAGATTATCTTTAGTGCTTCACATACTCTATTCTGTTCTTCTTCTGTCAACCCTGGATAAAGGGGAATGCTTAGTGCATTGGTTGCATATTTCTCCGCTTCCGGAAAGTCTCCATGAGTGAAACCGAGCCGTCTGTAATAAGGCTGTAGGTGGACTGGTGTGTAATGCACTTGTACTCCAATGTTCTGGTTCCTCATGTATTCGAATGTTGAACGATGATGGCCCTGTCTATTGTCTCTCAACCGAACAACCGCCAGGTGCAATGCTGATTTGACATTGATTGGGATTTGTAAAAATTCTATTGGCGCATCTTCTAATTTCTTTTGATATTTTTGAAAAAGAGCATTCCGTTCGTTAACAATATCATCTAGTCTTAAAATCTGATTTAGTCCTAACGCAGCCTGCATCTCGGTCATTCGGTAGTTAAATCCGAGATCTTGTTGTTCATAGCTCCATGGCCCAGGTGCAGGATATTCGAATCTTGATGCATCCTTGGTAATTCCATGGCTTCGTAACTCTTCCATTTTTTGCGCAATAATTGCGTTATTTGTTGTTGCGATCCCTCCTTCTCCAGTAGTGATTATTTTTACCGGATGGAAACTAAATACCGTGATTGTGCTGTAGAAACAGTTTCCTACCACTTGCCCATCGTAACTACCTCCTATTGCATGGCTCGCATCCTCAAGAACGTGAAAACCGTACTTCTCTGCAAGACTAGCAATTGCTTTCATGTCGCAGCTTGTGCCACAGAGATGTACGGGAACTACTACTTTCGGAAGTGAATTATCTTTAATTGATTTTTTAAGCTTTTCCTCAAGTGCATTTACGCACATCAGACCTGTCAAAGGATCAATATCAACAAAGTCAACTTCGGCACCGCAATAACGTGCGCAATTTGCTGAAGCTACAAAGGTAATCGGCGACGTCCAAAGTCTATCCTTGGGACCAAGTCCCAATGCCATGCATGCGATATGCAGTGCACTAGTGGCACTGTTGACAGCAACACCGTGTGAGGCACCTACCTTTGCTGCAACTGTTCTTTCAAACTCTGGTACTTTTGGACCTTGCGTGAGATAAGGGCTTCGTAGTATTTGAACTACTACTTCAATGTCTTCCTCACTAACCCTCTGGCGACCGTAAGGAATAAAATCTTCTAGGTGATTCATTGCATTATCTAGTTGACGTCAGAATGGTTCAAACGACGTATCAACATGTTCTCTGATAAGCTCTCGCAATTCCTGAACCGTCAGGAAATCAGGATTAGTTCCTGAGTTGTACGCAAAACCTTCCTTCACCGGGTTAATGGGGCGTCCAGCTTCTCGATATTTAGCTTCCACCCATCCATCACTTGGCAATATCGCATAATATTTTCCAAGATCAACTGTTGTAAAACTGTCAGATGCTGTAATCATCTCTTCGTGTATTTTTTCACCTGGTCGAATCCCTACAATTGGTTTTTGGCAGTTTGGGCCAATAGCTTCAGCTAGGTCTGTGATTCGATAGCTTGGTATCTTTGGCACAAAAAGCTCTCCACCAAGATTATTTTCTAGCGCCCAAAAGACCATTTGAACTCCATCTTTTAGCGAGATATTGAATCTTGTCATAAATTTATCTGTGATGGGTAGTACTCCCTTCTTCGAATTGTTTAAAAAGAATGGGATAACTGAACCACGCGATCCCATTACATTGCCGTACCGTACAACTGAGAATCTTAAATCTCGTGACCCTTTGATATTATTCGCTGCTATAAATAGCTTGTCTGCGCAGAGTTTGGTTGCTCCGTAGAGATTTATGGGGGCTGCTGCTTTGTCCGTGCTCAGCGCCACAACGTTTTCTACACTTGTTTCTATGCAGGACTCAATTAAGTTTTCCGAACCTAAGACGTTGGTTTTAATAAATTCCATTGGATTGTATTCTGCTGCTGGAACTTGCTTTAGTGCGGCGGCATGAACAACTGTGTCTACCCCTTCTAGAGCACGTTTTAATCGTTCACGATCTCTTATGTCTCCAAGAAAAAAGCGCAATTGTGGATACTGCTTTTGCGGATATGCCTGCTGAAGTTCCCATTGCTTGAGCTCGTCTCTGCTGTAAATAACAATTCTGTCTATTTGCGGATTTCGTTCAAGCACCTCCGCAATAAAGGCTTTGCCAAAGCTTCCAGTTCCGCCGGTGACCAATATGCTTTTCACTTTTACCGTTGATTTTCCTTTATTGTAGCAAAGGTTTGCTTTTGCTGTTGTTGCCCTCACCCTTTTTTTCTGTCTTCTTCGCTTTCGCCTCTTTCCTCTGCTGGCCTTTGGAGTACCATTAGTTTCTGCTCTTCCGATATCTCGAAGTTTAGTTGTTTATAAAATCCAGAACTATTTGTTGTCATTAAATAAACTCTTTCAACATTTCTTACTGACCGCATTTTGATTATCTCTTCCACTACTTTTCTGCCTAATCCCCCCCCCTGTAGATCACCTGCCACAACGATGTCCCAGAGAACGGCTCGACTGAAACCATCGGATGTTGCTCTGCCGAAGCCCACCAGTCTCTTCCCTCGCCAGAGACTCACCACCGCGTCGCTTCCTGCAAGCAATCTGCGCAGTTGAGCGAAGCTGCGGCCCCGGGCCCAAAACGCGTGGCGATCGAAGAGCCTTCTTAGTTTCAGCAGGCCTCTGCTTGGCCGCAAATTAGGCCCAAGGCCCAGCCAGCGCAGCCCGGGTGCACCGGGGGCATGGCGAACCATCCTGATTGGGGTCACGCGTTGATCATTTGAACCACTTCATCTTGCCCTCCAGCGATAATTGACGCCCGCCGTTTGGCCTCTCATCCATGTCCGCTTTTTTCCTCACGGCGCCCTATAGCCCAAAGGGCGATCAGCCGACGGCAATCATGCAGCTGGTTGCGGGTTTGAATAGTGGAGAGCGCTATCAGACTCTCCTTGGGGCGACGGGTACGGGCAAGACCTTCACGATTGCCAACGTCATCGCTCAGACCGGACGGCCGGCGTTGGTGCTTGCTCACAACAAAACCTTGGCTGCGCAGCTCTGCAATGAGCTGCGCGAGTTCTTCCCGGAGAATGCTGTTGAGTACTTCATTTCCTATTACGACTACTACCAACCGGAGGCCTACGTTCCAGTAAGCGACACGTACATCGCTAAGACGGCCTCGATCAACGAGGAGATCGACATGCTGCGTCACTCAGCGACCCGTTCGCTGTTTGAACGACGCGACGTGATTGTGGTGGCCTCGATCAGCTGCATCTACGGCCTTGGCATACCCAGTGAGTACCTCAAGGCGGCGGTGAAGTTTGAGGTGGGTGAAACCCTCAATATCCGTAGCCAGCTTCGGGAGCTGGTCAATAACCAGTACAGCCGCAACGACACCGAAATTGCTCGCGGTCGTTTTCGCATGAAGGGAGATGTCTTGGAGATCGGTCCTGCGTACGAAGATCGGTTGGTGCGTATTGAATTGTTCGGCGACGAGGTGGAGGCGATCCGTTACGTCGACCCCACAACCGGGGAGATCTTGCAGAGCTTGGACGCCGTAAATATTTATCCGGCCAAGCACTTTGTCACCCCCAAAGACCGCCTGGACTCCGCGATCAGTGCCATTCGGTCAGAGTTGCGTGAGCGGCTGGATCTGCTGAACGGAGAAGGCAAGTTGCTGGAGGCCCAGCGTCTCGAACAGCGCACGAAGTATGACCTGGAGATGTTGGGACAGGTGGGTTACTGCAACGGGGTAGAGAACTACGCCCGCCATCTTGCCGGCCGCGAGGAGGGCACGCCGCCGGAGTGCCTTATTGATTACTTCCCGGATGATTGGCTGTTAATTGTGGATGAGAGCCACGTCACCTGCTCTCAGTTGCAGGCGATGTACAACGGAGACCAGGCTCGTAAGAAGGTGCTGATTGAGCATGGCTTTCGCTTGCCCAGCGCTGCCGACAACCGACCATTGAAGGGGGCTGAGTTTTGGGAAAAAGCACGCCAGACGGTGTTCGTTTCCGCTACCCCTGGGGATTGGGAGATGGAGGTCAGCGGTGGTGAGGTTGCTCAGCAGGTGATTCGCCCCACCGGGGTTTTGGATCCGTTGGTGGAGGTGCGGCCCACCACGGGCCAGGTAGACGACCTGCTCGGAGAGATCCGCATTCGGGCAGCAAAGAACCAGCGGGTGCTGGTCACCACGCTGACCAAGCGGATGGCGGAAGACCTTACCGATTACCTGGCGGAGAACGAGGTCCGGGTGCGCTATCTGCATTCGGAGATCCATTCGATCGAGCGGATCGAGATCATCCAAGACCTGCGTCTGGGGGAATACGACGTGTTGGTGGGTGTGAACCTGCTGCGGGAAGGCCTCGACCTGCCGGAGGTGAGCCTGGTGGCGATCCTCGATGCCGACAAGGAAGGCTTCCTGCGGGCTGAGCGTTCGTTGATCCAGACCATCGGCCGGGCCGCCCGGCATGTGGAGGGGGTGGCGCTGCTCTACGCAGACAACATGACCGACTCCATGGCCAAGGCCATCTCCGAAACTGAGCGGCGCCGAGCGATCCAGCAGGCTTACAACGACAAGCACGGTGTGCTGCCGACGGCGGCGGGTAAGAAGGCCAGCAATTCCATCCTGAGCTTCCTGGAGCTCAGCCGAAAGCTGAAACAAGATGGCCCTGACGCAGATCTAGTAGAAGTGGTTGGCAAGGCCGCTAAGGCTCTGGAGAATGATCCCGATGCCGGCATGGCGTTGGAGACGTTGCCGGAACTGATTGATCAGCTGGAGGCCAAGATGAAGCAGGCGGCCAAGCAGCTTGACTTTGAAGAGGCAGCTAAACTCAGGGATCGAGTGAAGCAGCTGAGGCAAAAAATGTCCGGTTCACATGGCGCGTTTTAGTATTCAGTGTGAACTAATTTACTGCGATATCTTTTAATGTAATTGGCTGCTGAGATATTCTGACGACACTGCCTTCGCTTTAAGTTCTTATTGATTTTTTGCACCATCAACGAGGAAGGTTATCATCACTTTTGGGAATGGATGAACTTACTGGCATTCCACTGATCGTTTGTGCTCTCCGAGAATGACGGGATGACAGATTTTGATTCTTAGAATTGGTTGCTTATCAGATTTGACCAGTGGCGAGGTGATTGTCTTCATCAGCCTTGGTTGAATCTGCCTGTGATTTGAAGTTTGGCTCATGAGGGTTGGGATCTCCGTCGTTGTTACATATCGAGTCCTCAGTGCATTCCTGCTTGCTTGAGCTGGTTGGCAGGTCAGACACCCTAGGCATTGGGCCCCACAAAAATCGCCCATATTCGGTTTCACCCGAAGCGCCATCTTTCGTGCTTGAGCTGCGTGATGTATGTAATTATCAAACGGTGGTCGTTGGAAAAAAACCACTGGACTCCTCAAGTTACTCCAAGATTTGCGGGATAATTTACCTCTGCTTAGCGCATTAGGTTTCGATTATGCCAGGGAAATTGCGGGCCAGCGTGCCATGCAACGCATATAGCATCAGAGCTTACTAATCATTGGCGTGAGGCTGGAGTTCTTGAGGCTTATTACGCTGATCTGAAAGACCGCTATGCCGGTCTGCGGGCTCACTGTGTCCGGCCTTCTGTTTTGCCGGATTTCCTCTAACCCGATCTTTGACTAACCGGTGTTGCGAAAGAAGAACTGGCTTTCCTTCCGGTCGACCGCCCTTGGTTGCTTTGGGTCGGTTACACCGGCCCTCATGAGCCCTTTGTTGTTTCAGTCCGTTGGTGTCGACAGCGTTCGATTCTCCCACCGACTCAAGACCTTAGGATTCACAACAGCTTCAGCACCTTGCCTCAAGGTGAAGTCTTTTGGCTTGAAACCTCAAACCTTGGCTTGATAAGCTGCCGCCGGAAGCTTTCGAGGCTTTATGTCAGGGCTATACCAGTCATTTAGGACTTCTCGATCAGCAAGTTGTGGAACTCCTCGAGTTTTTGCATCAACGTGAAGTCGCTTCCAAAACGGCTGTCACGGTTTGCAGTGATCATGGCGAGCTTCTAGGTGATTGGGGCTTGTTGTTGAAAAGCTGCTTCCTTGAGGTGGCCATTCGGTCGTTGTTTCTAACCGACCCCCAGGTGGACGTCAAGGATTTCGTCGTGTGTGGCGCGTTGATTCTCGCCCCTATGGCCTTACAGAATCACTTTGGGCTGCTGACCATGAGATGTCGAGTCCCATCGATGGGAGCTTTGGTCACCATCTTTACCAGATGTCCAAGCAGGTCACTATTCCTTATGCGGATGAGCAGATCACCCTGCAATGAGCACCGATTCTCCCTGTTGCAGAGATTGGCGAGATTTCGATCTCCATATTTGCTAATCATCGTTAGATTCCCTGAGAAAGTGTTGCCTGCTCTTTGTCTTCCTTCTAATTGCCCTTGTAGTGAGGGCTCAATCTGCGTAGGGAGCTACTGGTCCTCCCTTGTGCTGCAGTGATGAGGTGCGACCATTGATCGACCAGGCTATGGGCTGCCAGTTCATTGCCTCGATTGACCAAGAG
>MDTD01085855.1_pt1 | contig 10608 bp, 13 predicted proteins | sample 811221 | NCBI WGS metagenome assembly MDTD01 (sample SAMN05326646, study PRJNA326480) | marine metagenome | isolation source: seawater | place: Pacific Ocean: South West | collected 2011
AATCAAATAATTTGAGATTCATTAAAATGAACGTATACATAATAAAATTCTTAATCAAAATATTATCTGTACTTGTTTTTTTTATATCATGTGAAAATATGACCGAATCACAAGATTTAAGCGGATGCTTAGATATAAATGCATGCAATTATAATGATGAGGCGATCATAAGTGATAACAATTGTATTTATTTAGAAGATAAAATTGACCAAGGTTTCTGTAGCTGTGAAAATCATTTATATGATGAATGTGGAGTTTGTGATGGTAACGGTTATATTGATAATTGTGGTGTTTGTGATGAAAATACATTAAATGACTGTAGCCAAGATGAGTGTGGAATTTGGGGTGGCACAGGACCAAACCAACTATGTTGGAATCAATCAATCGTATGTAGTTCAGATGATTGCCCAACATATAATACTATTATCATAACAGATATATGGAAACAAAATGAAGATTTAGATTCAGATTTAAATGGATATTATCATTTTGATTACAATCCACCGGGTGAATCAGATTCAGACTATGGAACAGTTAAATATTTAAATGAATTAGCCTATACTAGAACTCATTGGGAAAGTCCAGATTCATTTTGGGTATACCACCAAAATCAATGGATTGGAACTCCAATCATAGATAATTCCACATACTCTGGTGATGATGGAAGTGGGCAACAATTATTCTACATCTATCCTCCATTTATTGGTGATACACTTTCAATATATGGATATATATGTGAAGATGGATTTTTTGGTGATTGTGGACAAAATTATCTAATGAAAGACTCAGTTTTTGTTATCATTGAATAAAACCACAATATTAATTTTCTGATATAAACTATTTTATACAAAAAAAATGTAAATCAAATAGTTTATATAATTTAAATTATAACGATAGCATTTCTGATAATATCAATGGAAGATTATTTTTATATAATATTATTTTTTTTATTTATTTCTAGTGCAACAATATTGTCTTCACTTATACTTTTTTTAAACTTTATATACAACCCGTTTTTAGAAAAAATTAATGATGAAAATAAAGCTCATTTAATTACAAAAATGATACCATCACTTAATATTTCATTAAAAATTAATTCAATATTATTAATTATATCTTCACTGAGTTTATTATTAATTTCTCTCAAAAATATAAATCTACACGATATAAAGCTTGTAATCAATATTTGTATAATAACAAGTTACTTAATTATTTACTATTTAATTCAAAATACAAGAATTGGTAAAAATATACTTTTGCTAACATTTCTATACCTAACCTCAATTGGTTTTTATATATTTATTTTGAATAAATATTTATTGTTTGATTATTCAACGACTAACCTATTTATTTTCATACTTCTGCAACTTATAGTAATTATCAATTTATGGCTAAAAATATCTCCATCAATTAATAATATCATATCTTCAATAAATTTAAAAAATAACCCCAAAACAGATGATGTTGGAAAATACAAATTATATTTAAGACATAATGCATATGCTTCATTAATATCACTATGGACTTTAATTAATTTTTTAATTGGGATCAATGTATCAATCCTTTTTACAATTTTATCAATTAATGTATTAATATTGTTAGTTTTTATAACTTCAAGGAGAACAAATGGTTAAATTCAATAGATTATCACTTATGATTTTGTCAATTATTTTCATCTTTAAGGGATGTACTAATCCCAACGAAATAGAAGATATTTATGGATGTATGGACATAAATGCATGTAATTATGATGACGAAGCTACAACTGATAATAATCAATGTGAATATTTAATTGATTGTAATGGAGTTTGCGGTGGAAATTCGGTTGACATCGATAATGATGGAATTTGTGATAATATAGATGATTGTGTGATAATTGATGATTGTGGAAATTGTCAAAGCCAAAATATAAGTTATGTTGAGATATTTGATAATTGCTATAGTGTTAGTACTGAACAACTAGATTTCTCAAATTTAAATATTGATGAATTACCATCACAAATTGGTCTTTTAAATCAATTAGAAATACTTGATTTATCTTTTAATAATTTGTCTAGTTTACCTAACAACATGTCAAATTTATCAAATCTTAGAGAATTAAATTTATCTTCAAATAGCTTTCAAACTTTACCTAATGTACTTAATGACCTAGGTTTACTTGAAAATTTATACTTATCTTTTAATCAACTAGATACTTTATCATCAATTTTTGACCTTACAAATCTTAAAAAATTAGACTTAAATTTTAATTATCTTGATACTTTATCATCTGATATTGGAAACCTAATTAATTTAAATATTCTTAATCTTCAAAATAATGAATTAGTTTATTTACCTGCAACAATGTGTAATTTTTCACAGAATTGTTATATTGTTGTTTCAGGAAATAATCTTTGCGAAAAATATAAACATGATTGTTTTGATTGGGGATTCAATGATATCTATTGGGGCTCTCAAAACTGTGACGAATAAAATAAACTTAATCTAAAATTAAACTTATAATAGTAATAATATCATTTATATTAACTATTTCATCTCCATTTAAATCAGGTGCGCATGTTAATTCAGTACCATAAAGGATAAAATTAACAATTAAAATTATATCATTAATATTAGTTATTTGATCACCATTAATATCTCCTGATAAAACTTCAGAACAAGAATCTTCAGGATTACATAATTCTCCACAATTATCAAGCATTTCATTTAATCTGTTATTTACAGACCAAGAACCTGGTAAATTTATGTAATCATATACTTTCATTTCGTGTGTAATAAAAACTGTACTAGGATATGAATTATCAGTTCCAAAAAGTGTAAATATTGAAGGTGTAGTATTTTCATCAAGGATGATTTGGGAGCCACCTTCCGATGGAGCATCACCCCATTGAGTACAACTATAGGGTTGACCAGGGTCTGCAAAAGCTTCTAAAAATTTAACACTATTATTATCTGAATATTGATGGTGTAACTCACCAGTAGGACCGTTATGAGCGGTGAAGCATGAGCTTCACCATGATGCAGACATTATTAAAACTATAACATTATAATTACCACCATTTATTTCACCATTCCAATCTGCAAGCTTCCAACCATCTCCAAGATCATAACCATTTCCTGAATAACATGTATCGTATGAAAGATTCTGGTGCTCATATGAGATGGTCTCACCAATATCATACATTTCTGCAAAAAGAAAACCTAAAAGTAAAAATTTTAATGTAATATATTTATATGCTTTCATATCTCTCCATTTTTCATTTATTAATCTAAATAATTTTTATGACTAAATCATCATTAATTCTAAATCTTTCGCCATAAATACCTTTTGGATCTCTTTTACCTATTCCTAGTACCATTACAACATGGCATTTATTATTTAAATTTAATATTTTTTTTACTCTTTTTTTATCAAAACCTTCCATAGGGCATGAATCATATCCATCACATGTTAAAGACATCATTATATTTTGACATGCCAAAGCAGTTGTCTTTGTTACAATTTCAAATAATTCATTTTTGCTTGATGGTCCTCTAGCTATTGGTTTAAATAGACCGATTATATTAAAAAAAAGTAAAATAATTTTTCTTATTAAAGATGATATACCAAATGGATCATAATAATATTGTAAAGGAACTAATCGATTATAATATTTTTCAACAACTGGAATTAAATTTCCATTTTTTTTATAATTATCAATAATTAATTTTTTATTTCTTTTCCAAGTATCTATTCTCGATACAGCAACGATTAGTTCCTGAGCTGTTTTTGCTGCGTTTTGCGAGAAACATGCCTCAACTAATTTTTGTTTTTTAGAACTGTCTTTAACCCAGTAGAATTCCCATGGCTGTAAATTTGAGGAATTAGCTGCTAAAGTTGCAGATTTCAACGCATTAAAAATAACGTCATCAGGCACAGGTTCATCATTAAATTTTCTAATTGATCTTCTTTTTTTAACTAAATCTAAAAATTTCATTAACCTATATCTCCATGTAAACGCGTTAATTTAAACCGTTAAAAATCTATTAACAAATTGTAATTTTTAATAAATTATTTAATGAATAGTAACCTAAAAAAATATTTAGACTTTAAAAGTTTACATCATTACGGAAAACCTAGTAGAATTATAAAAAATAAAAAATTCGATTTTTTCATAGTGATTCCATGCTATAATGAGTATAATTACATTTTTAAAACCCTTGATTCAATAAGCAAACAGAACAATATATATCTTAAAAACTTACTTATTGTAATAGTAATTAACAATGCGAAGAGTTCTTCTACTGATGTTGTAGAAAATAATTCTAAAACTTATAATAAAATAGTTGAAACCAATTATAATTTAAATCTAATCGCAATAGATGCATTCTCAAAAAAATTTTCTGTTACCGATAAAAAATCTGGAGTTGGATTTGCAAGAAAGGTGGGATTAGATCATTGCCTAAATTATTTTAAGAATCTAAATTCTAAATTATGTTTTTTAGATGCTGATACAATTATAGATAGTAATTATCTTGATTTCATTGATGATAATTATCAGAAAGGAATTGATGCCGCTGTAGTTAATTTTAAACATCAAATACCAATTGATATTACCTTAAAAAAAGGTATAAATGAGTATGAAAAAAAATTAAAAAAAATTGCAAGAGAAATTCATAATACAGGTTCTCCATACGGCTACGTTAGTATGGGCTCAACTATAACATGCAATATTAAAACTTATGTATCTGTTGGAGGAATGAATATCAAAAAAGCTACAGAAGATTTTTACTTTCTACAATCCATTGCAAAACATACTAAAATTCATCAGATAAAAAAATGCTTGGTACATCCGTCAGCTAGAAATGAAAACAGAGTTTATCTGGGGACAGGATTTAGAATGAGTGAATATAAAAAAAATAAAAAATTTAATGATTTAAACTATAGTAAAAATTCATTCAAAGAAATAAAAAAAATTATAACTATTGCCAATGATAATTGGAAACTAAATGACGATGAATTATTAGATATTTTAGATGATAATCTTCTAAAAATTACATTTAATTTTTTGAATGAGAATAAAATTAAAAGTAAATGGAATAGTTTTAAAAAAAATTCAAATGATAAAAAACAATTTTTAATCTTTTTTCATCAGTGGTTTGATGCTCTTAAAATCATGAAACTTCTTAAATATTTAAACTAATTATCTTAAAATAGATATATGATATTTATTACAATTTTAATTTTTACAAATTTTATATTTCCTCAACTTAATGCAAAATTAATTGCAAGTGATTTAGAAAAACCACTCTATGTAACTAATTATCCCAATGAAAATGATAAGCTTTTAATTCTTGAGCAAAATGGAATAATTAAGATTATAAATCAATCAAAACCATACTTAGATATATCTGATCGTGTTCATCAACCACTGTACCCTGCTGATGAAATGGGTATGCTCGGTATTGCTTTTGATCCAAATTTTTTAGAAAATAAAACATTTTACGTTCACTACAATGATAACAATGACAATACAATAATTTCAAAATTCAAAGATATAAATAATTTTGGAATCTCAGGAAGTGAAAAAATAATATTAAAACTTGAGCAACCGTACCCAAATCATAATGGAGGGAGTATAGAATTTGGACCTGATGGATATCTTTATATTGGTTTAGGAGATGGAGGTTCAGCAGGTGATCCAGAAAATAGAGCTCAAAATTGCACAAATTTATTTGGTAGTATACTCAGAATTGACGTTTCTGTTGAAAATGGTTATAAAATTCCAAATGATAATCCATTTATAGATTCACATTGCAGAGATGAAATTTGGTCTTATGGATTAAGAAATCCATGGAGATTTACGTTCGATAAACAAACTGGTGATATGTATATTGGAGATGTAGGACAAAATAATTGGGAAGAAATTAATTTTGAACCAAAAAATAGTACCGGTGGACTTAATTTTGGATGGAAAATTCTTGAAGGTACTCATTGTTATCCTAATGATAATGATAAGTGTGATACAGATGGAATGGTTCCACCTCTATTTGAATATCCAAATGATGCAAATTATTTAAAAACAATAATTGGTTTCAAACAATCAAAAAGTACAGGCTGTTCAGTTACTGGAGGTTATATCTACAGAGGAAATAATTTTCCAGAACTGTATGGTAGATATTTTTTTGGCGATTATTGTACTGGTAAAGTTTGGAGTATAGATAAAACAAAAGATAATTTTGATTTTATTGATCACACTCAAGAACTACTTCAAAATATGAACAAAAAACAGTTCTATCTTTCTTCATTCGGCCAAGATGACGATGGAGAGCTTTATTTAATAGATTACAATGGTGAACTCTACTCAATTACTATCAAATAATGGAAAAATTAGATTTACACGGTAAAACCTATTATGAATCAAAAATACTTGTTAGAAACTTTATTGAAAATAATTTGGAAAACCTTCCGGTTCAAATAATTACAGGAAACTCCGTTGAAATGAGTTTAATTGTCGAAAAATGTATTAAAAAGCATAAGCTTAAATCTTCGCCTAGAACATATTACAATCTTGGTTGTCTTATTATCAATAAATAATTTAAATCCATAATTCTTCACTAACGGTCAAATCTCCATGATTATTGCCTGTATTAATAATACCTTTTGGTTCTATTAGTAAAATTTTACATTCTTCATCTGCAAAAGGTTTATGATCTACTCCCTTTGGAACAACATACATTTCACCAGCATTTAGATTTATTTGATGATCCTTAAACTTTAATATCATACTACCATCTAGCACGATAAATGTTTCATCTGTATCTTTGTGATTATGCCACACAAATTCACCTTTAATTTTAACAAGCTTAAATTGATAATCATTCATTTCAGAAATTATACGTGGTGACCAGTACTTTTTAAATTTTGAAAATTTAGAATTAAAATTAATTTTTTTTCTTTGCATAATTACCTCATTTTAAATAAAAAAAACCCCGAAATTATCGGGGTTCATTTAAAAAAATTTAAAGATTTTTGATAAAACTTTTTATTTCATCATAATTTGGTTCGACACCAGGATTTGGTTCTGCTTGCCAAGCATATTTTATCATTCCATCTTTGATAATAAATACTGCTCGATTAGCACAAGTGTAACCTTCAATGCCACCAAGACCTTCAAACATAACATCATATTGTTTTATAACTGTTCTATCTAAATCAGATAAAAGGTCGAATTCAATATTATACTTACTTGAAAAACCTGCATTTGCCCAAGGTGAATCAACACTAATTCCAAAAACAGTGGCACCCATATCATTAAATGAATTTAGATTATCTTGAAGGGTGCACATTTCAGTATCACAAACTCCTGTGAATGCACCTGGATAAAAAGCTAAAATAACTATTTTATCAGAAAAATCTGAAAGATTAACATCATCTTTACTAGTATTCTTAAGTGTAAAATTTGGGGCATTATCATTTATATTTAACATATTTTTCCTTTTAATTTTGTTTACTATATTGTTGAAATTTAAATAGAAATAAGAAATTTCTAAAAGATATTCTTTAACTAGATTTATTTAAAACATTCTTTAATATCTTTATCAATCATTTCCCATATATATTCTGGAAAGTCGTTTGTATTTGAATTATAATAATCTAAATAGTAAAACTTTAAAGCATCTGTAAAACACATGCAGTATTCAAATGTTTGAGAAGCTTTAGTATAAGTTTTACTATCCTCATTCTCTAAAATACATGCTAAATATATTTCGAAATAAAAATCTTGACCTTCTTGACTTTCCCAATAGTTGTGTGTACTACTTGAATTTTTAGATGAATTATAATTTAAATTTGAACTTTTGGGTAAAGATTTATAAGATTTTAATGAAAAATTATATCCGAGAACTTTTTTAATATAATTAATTGGGATAGCAAAATTGAGGCCAGAAAATCCAATCACTCCTGATGTTGTTATTCCAATCACATTTTCATTTTCATCAAATAATGGTCCCCCACTACTTCCTGGTGCTATATCAGCATCAATTTGTATATATTCTATATTGTCATAAATTCTTTTCGACGAAACAATACCACTTGTAATAGTATACTTATAACCAATTGGATTGCCAACAGCTATTACATCATCTCCCACTCTTAATTTATCTGAATTACCTAGATGAAGTTTTTTAAATTTTTTACCTTTTGAATCAATTTTTAATATTGCATAATCTTTTTTTTCATTTATCTGATAATAATCTAAAACTTTATATTCTTTGTTATCTTTTGTTATAATTTTAATTTCATCTGCATTTTTTATTACATGAGCATTTGTCACAAACATACCATCTCTATCAATGAAAAAACCTGTTCCAGTTCCAACAATTTCATTATTACTAATATTCAAAACTTCAACAATTGCGTCTGTATATAAAGTGTGAATTTTTGTTTCTAATTTACCTGCAAATAAAAAAGATAAAATTAAAAAATGAAAAAAATATTTATTTTTAATAATATTAAAAACAAGAGTCATATTCTACCTTATCATCAATTTTTCCATCTTGCTTATAGAATGTCCATGTTCCACATTTTTCGCTTTTATCGTACCACCCTGAAACTTGCAAATCACCACTACAATAATATTTGACGTATTTTCCCACTTGCTTACCTTTTTTATATTTTCTCTCCTCTTTCAACTCTCCATTACTACAAAAATATATCCAAGTATCGTATTTTTCATCAGATTTATACTGACCTTCAACCTTAGGTTTTCTATCTTTATAATACTCATAATGATAACCTGACTTTAATCCATTATTATATTGAATAGATTTCTTTAATGAACCATTTTTATAGTACCATTCGTGGTTTCCTGTTTCTAAGCCATTAGAATATGTACCTTGAAACTTTTTGCTGTTGTTTTGATTATTATAATATTCCAACCATTTACCAGTCTTTAGGCCTGAGGTATAATATGATATACTTTTTCTACTTTTATCTGGGTAAAATTCACTCCAAGTTCCATCTTTATCATTATTTTTATATGTACCTTTAACAGTATAAACCTCAACATTGTTTATACTTGGTAAATCTTCAAGCTCAAAATATCTACCATTTTTAAAACCATTTTTATAATTTGTTATTGTTTTTTTTCTACCACTTAAATGAAACTCTAACCACTCTCCAATCTCTTTACCTTTTCTATATTCACCTTTTTTTTCAATTTGATTCTTACTTTTGAAGTACCATTTCCAATTTCCATGTTTTTCACAGTTTTTATATAATCCTTCAACTTTCAATTTTCCATTAGTATATTTTTCTTCGTATTTTTGAGTTCCCTCACAATTATCACAATCATCTGAATTACATGTTATTCTGCCATCATTACATTTATAATTTGCATATTCACATGGAACTACATTAACTGCTTTTGGATTAAAATTACATGCTTTTGGATCGGTTTTACAACCTGTGCATCCATTTTTATTTGAACCATAACATATTCCACAATCATCCATAAGATTTTCTCTACAACAAATTCCATTTTTATCAATTTCTGCTGTACCATTACATATATTGGCACAATCAAAATTACCAACACAAATATCTACATCATCACATATTCCATCCTGATCTATATCTGCATTACATTTGGGCTTAGATTTTTTAGAAGATTTTTTATTATTTTTGTCAGATTGATCAAAAATTAGCTTATATAGTATCCACAAACCAATAACAGATGGAATAGGGTCATCTTTTATACCTTTAATCGATGTTTCACCAGAATCACTAATATTATTATTTGATGCAAAAACTAAACTGTTAGCAAAAAATATAAATATTAGAGAAAGTGATATTATCTTTTTCATTATAAATCCATCATCATTTTTAATTGTGTTGTATTTGATTCATAATCAAAATCATATTCATCATAGGTTACCATCTTATATGACCATTGCCATGCTAAATTATTGGTAAAAAGTGAAGGTAAAATAATTCCAAAATCCCAACCTTCATAATTATAATAAGTATCAAGAAGGTCATTTTCACCGGTTAAATATGCACCATAGATACCCATACCAAAATCAACAATTAAATAAAGACCTATAGATAATTCTGTTTTTGAATAGTTATAATATATAGAGGACCAATTATTAATATATATGTCAACTTCTGAAGATTCGTAGCCTGCAAATAAACTAAAGTTTGACGAACCATCACTTGTAGTTCCTCCATAATGAAGATTTACATTATACTTGTCACCCTGAACATAACTTGTTTCATCAAAAGAGAACACTTCTTGATCAATAGTAAAATTATTGACAGAACCAATTACTTCAAAATGAATAAAACTTTGATCATCGTACCTAATACTTGGAGTAATAAAATTTAGAGCTGCACTTTGAGAACCATTTACAAAATTTAAAAAATGATTTTCAGTACCATTTACAGTAGCAGATAATGAAAAATAATCTTTGAAAAAATTTTCTTTTTTATTTGATGTGAAATATCCAAAGCTACTATCAAATGACAATGCTAGATTAAGTAAAATTAATATTTTGATTATATTTTTCATAATTTAATTTAAGCTAATTATTCACAATCATCTTCGTTACACTCTAAATTTCCAT
>MDTD01094100.1_pt1 | contig 10608 bp, 9 predicted proteins | sample 811221 | NCBI WGS metagenome assembly MDTD01 (sample SAMN05326646, study PRJNA326480) | marine metagenome | isolation source: seawater | place: Pacific Ocean: South West | collected 2011
ATCCTGTTCTTAGTATCAATTCCCCAATCGGCTGAAACAGATTTTTCATCTCTTAAGTTTGTTCTCTACGGTGCTTCACCAATAGCTGATGATACTATTCTTAAGGCTCAAGAAATTATGAAATGCGATTTATTTCAAGTCTATGGATTAACTGAAACTGCAGGCGCAATAACAATTTTAATGCCTGAAGATCATGATCCAGAAAAAGGTAAATTAAGATCATGCGGAAAAGCTCTCAATAGTGTTGAAATTAAAGTTATCGACGAAGAAGGAAATGAAGTAAAAACTGGCGAGATAGGAGAAGTCATCTCAAAATCGCCTTTGAACATGAAAGGATATTGGAATAGACCTGATGCCACAGAAGATGCCATAAAAGATGGTTGGTTTTATTCAGGTGATGCTGGCTTTTTTGATGACGATGGTTATCTTTATATTCATGATCGAGTTAAAGACATGATTGTTTCTGGCGGAGAAAATATTTATCCAGCAGAAGTAGAAAATGCCTTAATGAGTCATCCTGAAATTGCAGATGCTGCAGTTATTGGTGTCCCAGATGATAAATGGGGTGAATCAGTCAAAGGTTTTGTGGTTTTGCAATCAGATTCAAGCCTGGATGAGACTGAAATCATCTCATACACAAGAACACAGATAGCTGGGTATAAATGTCCAAAAACTATCAATTTCATTGAGGCATTGCCACGAAATCCCTCAGGTAAAATCCTCCGTCGAGAATTACGTGAGCCTTTTTGGGAAGGGAAAGATAGAATGGTGTCAGGAAATTAAATTTTTATAGGAGATAAAAATGTTAAAACTTCATTTTGCACCAAACTCAAGAGCAGAAAGAATTCTTTGGCTTTTGGAAGAGCTAGAGCTACCTTATGAACTTAATGAAATGGCTTTTCATCCCAGCGATTTAAAGTCAGATGAGCATAGAGCAAGACATCCGCTTGGTAGAATTCCGGTTTTGGACGATGGAGAAATTCAAATATGGGAGTCAGGTGCAATTACCGATTACATAATCGAGAAGTACAAGAACGGAGGTTTGAAGCCAGATGTTCAGTCTGAGCTCTTTCCACAATATCTACAATGGTTTCACTATTGTGAAGGCATGATAATGCCACCGATGAATACCATTGTTGTCCATACAGTTTTGCTACCGCCAGATAGAAGAGATGAAACAGTTTTAGGGCAAGCGCAAAGACTTCTTTCAAGAGCTCTTGAACCAATCAATGAAGCATTGGAAGGCAAAGATTACTTGATAGGTGATTTTTCAGGTGCTGATATTATGCTTGGTCATTCTTGTTACATGTCCAACAGAATGGGTTGCGTAACCGATGAAATGAAAAATATAAAAGCCTATGTAGAACGCTTGTCTTCAAGGCCTGCCTTTTTGAAGATGACCGAACACAGACCTTCGTAGTATGATCAAAAAGGAACAAGTCAGGGTGATTAAAGGTCTTCTTGATCATCTTGATAATAAAACTAACGTAAAAGCCGAAGGCATGATTAAGAATCCAGCGGATACTTATACATCTGAGGATAGGTTCCAAAATGAATGGAATAATTTCTTCCTCGAGCATCCACAAATCATTGGTCTAAGTGGCGACTTACCAAATAAAGGTTCCTTCATGACAACTGATGATTTTGGTGTGCCTATTCTTGCAACGCGTGATGCAAATGGAGAATTCAAGTGTTTTGTAAACGTTTGCACGCACAGAGGAGTTATTGTTGAAAGCGCGAGACGAGGTGAAAAGGAAAAATTTTCCTGTCCTTTCCATGGCTGGACTTTTAATAATCAAGGTTCTCTAATTGGTTATCCAAAACCCGATCACTTTGGAGAGATAGATAAATCTTGCTACGGCTTAAAACAGCTCCCTTGTGTTGAAAAGCATGGATTTTTATTTGTTCACCCTAAAGAGAATGGCGTCATAGATACCCAAGATCTTTTAGGAGATAAGCTAATAGAAGAGATGGATTCATGGGGTTTCAAGGATCTACTGCTAACTCAAGAGGAAGAATATGTAACCGATATGAATTGGAAATTAGCAATAGATACTTTTGGGGAAACTTATCATTTTTCTACTCTCCATAAAGATACCCTTTTTGAATCTTTTTATGGGAACGTTCAAATGTTTGATACTTTTAAGAGAAATGCGAGATTGAGTTTGTGTAAACGCCAAATAGAAGATTTAAGGACTACTCCCGAAAAAGACTGGGACGTAAGAATTGGATCTCTTCCTGTATATTTCCTTTTTCCGAACATAATTGTAAATGTCTTAGAAGGTGGAATCATTGTAGTAAAAGAGTACCCGCTTGAGAATTCTCCTCATAAAAGTGTTTCTAAAGTTTCTTTTTACTTTACGCTTGAGGCAATTGAATACATAAATGGGCTTAAAAAAGAAAATGAAAGCGAAGAGAACTTTAATCCCTACATTGCCTTTGGAGAAATTATAAGAGATGAGGATTATGTAGCAGCGGCGGCTTCTCACAAAGGCCTTAGATCAGGAAAAATAGACCATATTTTATTTGGCAAAAATGAGCCAGCTCTGCATCATTATCATAATACCTTCAGAGAAGCCTTGAACCTTGAGCCAATCTCTTTAATTAAATCAAAATAAAATTTATCTATGTTCAAAAGTATTAACAAGAATACTTTAATAGCTGGGTTATTTTTCTTTTGTGTTTTGTACTCATTATTTGTTATGCGTCCTTTCAGAAGCGCAATGGCTGCACAAATAGGCACGAGTGATTTGACTTACTTTCTATTAATCGTTGTTTTGGTTATGCTTTTGGCAAATCCTATTTATTCTCTTATTGTTTCGAGAGTTAAAGAATCAAGACTTGTAACCTATATTTATGGGTTTTTTATTCTCAACCTTTTTTTGTATGCCTCTATAAATAATCTTTATCCAGATAACTATGCTGTAGGGGTAAGTTTTTATATCTGGTACAACGTGTTCAATTTTTTTGTTGTTTCGGTTTTTTGGGCCAAGACTGTTAACAGTTTTCAAACCGATGATAGTAAAAAATATTTTGGCGTTATAAGCGCCTTTGGCTCAGCTGGGGCCTGGCTGGGTTCCCAATCAGTTTTGCTTTTTTTAGCTGATTTACCTGTAATTGCTATGCTTTGTGCCTCTGTGGGCTTAACGCTGGGTATTCTTTTGTCCAGATTATTGAATGGTGTCACAAGAGATATAGTTAAAAGGGAGAATTCTAATTTTCTTACCGAATTGTCTGAACAATTTATCCAAATAAAATCCAATAAACTTGTAAGACAATTATTAATCTATGCTTTTCTTTGGACGTGTTTAGCTACATCTCTTTACTTCTTTGGTATTGAAATAATAAATAAGTATTCAACCGATGTAGTTGAGCAAAGAAAAATTTTCTCATTGGCGGACTCCGTTGTAACTCCAATCTCATTTTTTGCGCAATTATTTTTAACTAGAGTTTTCTTAGAGAATAAGTTTTTAGGCATCAAGTTTGTCTTAATTACATATGGTGTATTGTTCTCAATGGCTTTCTTGGCAATTTCAGGCTACATGGCCAACATTTTGCTCAGCTCTTCTGGAGTAATATTGTTTATCATCTTATCTGCTGTAATGAGGCCTTTTGAATACGCCATTAACAAGCCGGCAAGAGAAAGTGTTTACACAACTTTAGAAAAATCTGAAAAGTATAAGTCAACTGTTTTTATCGATACGTTTACTAACAGATTTGGTGATGCTTCTGGTGGGTTACTTTTCAATTCACTGGTTGTTTTAGGATTGAGCTTATCTTTGGTGCCTATAGCAATTATTCCACTAGCAATTTATTTATCTTTACAGGGAAGGTCTATAGCTGTTAGGTCTTCTATCTAGAAAAAAATTAGTAAGGCCTGTCGCCAACAATTGTTACTCTCTCAACTTTCCTTATATTTGGCCAATAGTCTGATGCGGCATAGTGTTGGCATGCTCGATTATCCCAAAAGGCTATGGAGTTGGGCTTCCACACAAATCGACACTGATACTCTGGGATGGATGCGCGAGAATAAAGAAATTCGAGCATTTTTTTAGATTCATCTTGATCCCAATCTTTTATATGCTGAGTAAACGCCCTGTTAACGTAAATACTCTTTTGGTTAGTATCCGGATGAGTTCTTATGACAGGATGCTCTGGATTTGGAAACTTCTTATTCACTGCTTCAATCTCCTCCTGACTTTTTCCTGCCTTGACCAAGCCTTTTCTGAAGTTGGCAAAGTCATGAATAGCGACAGCTCCTTCAAGTTTTTCTTTTATTTCATCTGCAAGATCTTCATAAGCTGCGCCCATGTCAGCAAAAAGAGTATCTCCTCCGTAATCAGGACACTCAATCATCCTTAATACTGAGCCTAGAGAGGGTTCGAGCCTCCAAGTAACGTCCGAGTGCCAGGTGTTTTCTTTACCTCTATTCTCTTTATCGTGTGTTATTTTTAGTACTTCTGGAAAATTTTCTTTTTGAGGAGCAAATGGATGAATTTCGAGCGGCCCAAAATTATTTGCAAAGTTTAAGTGCTCTTCTGTGGATATCAACTGATCTCTAAAAAAAATAACTTTATAAGTTAAAAGTGCTTGATAAATCATATCTAACGTTGATTTATTCAAATTTTCTCTTAAATCAATATCAAGAAGTTCTGCCCCGATCGAAGGAGATAATCGTTTTACCTTGAAGGGAAGCTTCTGATTTTCAAATTTCTCTGCTGATAAATTGTTATTCATAATTTCTTTTGAATTCTATCCAAGAAATTTTAAATTTAATAGCGCTGGATTATAAAAATTAATTCAATAATTTTGCTTTATTTATCATTTCGTTCACTTTCTCTTCCACAATAAAAAGCGGGGGACTACCATGATCCAAAAGAGCAGAATGAAAGTCTTTTATATTAAATTTTTTGCCTAAAGCTTCTTGAGCTTTTTTTCTCAACTCTAATATTTTTATCATACCGACCTTATAACTTAGAGCTTGTGCAGGCCATACAATGTAACGCTCTATCTCTACCCTCACCTCAGTATCTGACATTCCAGTTTTTGCTTTCATGTACGCCATAGCTCTTTCACGCGTCCATTTCTTGTAATGGATTCCTGTATCTACAACCAATCTAACGGCTCTGAAAAGTTCACTTTGCAAAATACCCAGCTCATCCATAGGATTATCAGCTAAGCCGACTTCCAGAGCTAGTTGTTCGGCGTATAAAGCCCATCCCTCCGAAAAAGCTGAAGTTCGATAGCCAAATTTTCGGTAATAAGTTAAGTCTTCATTTTCTAAAGAATGAGCTATTTGATGATGATGGCCTGGAATGGCCTCATGATAAGCAAGTGTTTTCATGCCGTACTTCGGCGTTTGTTTTATGTCATATAAATTTGCATAAAACACGCCCGGCCTACTTCCATCAAGTGCAGGTGATCTGTAATATCCGCCGGCCGCTGTTTTTTCAGAGTACTCTGGGACGGCTTTAACTATTACTTTAGATTTTGGCATGGTGTGAAAGTACTTTTCTAAAACAACGTATGCCTCATCAACCATTTTGGAGTAATCCTTAATCGCAATCTGCTTTCTATCTGGCGTATCTTCATATAGGAATTGAGGGTCCTCATTTAATTCATTCATTAAAGCACCCACTGATTTATCTTCGTTGTATCCTAACTCCATAAGTATGGTCTTCATCCTGACGCTAATTCGCTCTACTTCACTGAGACCCATATCGTGAATTTCCTGAGGCGTATAGTCTGTTGTCGTATAAGTCCTTATTCTCAACTCATAATATTTATCACCGTTTGGTTGAGACCACAGCCCATGATTTTTATTTGCCTGAGCTTGAGTTGAAACCAAAAACTCTTTCATCAACCTAAAAGCTTTATTTATACTTTCTTCAATGGCTCTTTTGAGGTTTTCTCGCAATTCTATTTTCTGCTCAGCCGATGAGTCAAAGTCCTTAATTTTCCTATCAAATTCTGTGTATATGGGATGCTTTTCAAACGAATAATTTAAAAATTCATCCAGTTGATTAATAACTCTTTCATAAACAAATTCTGGGGCATAAAAATCAATAGCTTTTTGTCCATTTAATTCGTATAAGTGTCCCTCGAAAACCTTCTCAAATAATCTGACTCTTTCGATATAAGCTTCTGCTTCAGCTAAATTTCTTATTGGATGAGTGTCTGTCATGAATTCAACCATATCAATGTGAGCTCCGCCTATCTGATTGAGAACATAATCATGAAATGGAAAAGTCTCTAATCTAAGCAATGTATTCTCTGCATCGAATACAGCTATTTTTTTTGAGGCTCTTTGGATGTCGCTTAAATTGTCATCTTCATAAGAATCTAATGTTTCTAAAATCTTTCTTGTTTTTGCTTTGTCACGCTCCAATTTCTTCTGACTGGGGATTGTTAATTTTGATGCATGACCGGTTAGCCAATTGTAATTATCAAAAATTCCTATGTAAGTCATGGACTCAGGCGAATCAATTATTTCAAGAAAAGTTTCTTTAGCCAAAAAATGATCTATCGAAAAAGGCTTCATGAAAAAAAGATTTATTAAATAGATCGACATTGCCAAAAGAGTCAGTAAAAAGAGTCGAAATAGATATTTGAAAGCTAATTTAAATGTCATTTACATTTAATTTAGTTAATAAGAGAATTTTTTCAAGATATCGGGGATATTTTTTTTAAAGTTAAAGAAACCCTTATTTGAAAATTCCCAACAAAAAATGTCTTCTTCGCGGGTTATAAAATCAATAGCCGTATTATTTATATTTTGAATCTTCTTCAAGTAATCTAAATTTTCTCCTACAGATGGATAAACAACATCAAATGAATTATGTTGCTTCAACTTCTCTGGTGACTCCAAGGATGAATTATCAAGATACATCTTCGCGTCACTAAGAGCCTTCCTTTTAAAGGCTAATACTTTGTCATCCAGCTCTATTTTTCTTTCTGCGTTAGTTAAAAGAATCAAATATATTTTTTCATAGCTCTTATAGAGATCTTCTCTTCCCTTAAGCCAAAGATCATTTTCAAACATCACAAGAGTGTTATTTTTTTTTGTTTCATTGGACGTTAGACTTAGAGGCTCTTTTAAAAATTCTTTTTCTTCATTTAATGGTTCAGCAAGGGTGCTCAATCCCACTGGATGAAATCTTCCGTCAGTAAACTTTGATATATTTGAGGGTCTAGCAATATAGTGCTTGCCTTTTGTTTGGATGCCAGCTACCCATCGCCAGCTCAGAGTGTTTGATGCTGCATCTCCGTCCAATAAATATTTCATGAAGAATTCAGCACCAAGCTGCCAGGGAAGACCTAAAGTAAAGATCCAAATACTGGCAAACCACATTCTCGTATGGTTATGAAGGTAATTTTCTTCCTTTAACTCGTAGACCCAAAAATCAAAGCAATCAATCCCTGTATTGCCCTCGATAGCTTTTTCGTAAGCTAATTCATCGTATCTCTCTGCCCTTTCAGAAATAAAATCTTCCCAAACGGCGGGTCTTAATTCCAACCAACCTTTCCAATAAGTTCTCCAGCATATCTCTTGGATAAATTTTTCAACTTTTGAAAAGGAGTAAGAGTCTAATGATTTATTAATAAGTTCTTGTTCAAGAATAAGCCTGTGAGTTATGAAGGGTGATAAACAGGAAGTGTTATCTCTCTTATCCGGACCGTAATCGTAATTTCTTAATCCTTGATAATTCGATAAATTATTAGAGATAAATTCTTTTGCAATTGAATCGGCTAACTCAAAGAGGTTTTTTGTACTATCTTTTATGTGCATTCAGGCTTTCGATGCTTAAAAGTTCTATCTTTTTTTTAGTGCCGCCCTCAGCGCTATAGCCGCCTAAATTACCATCAGATCGAATAACTCTATGGCAAGGAACTATGGGTGCGTAAGGATTCTTAGCACAAGCATTAGCAATTGCCCTAGCGGAACGAGAATGACCAATTGCAACAGCAATTTCTTTATAAGATCTTGTTTCGCCATAAGGAATTTTTATCAATTCATTCCAGACTTTTCTTTGAAATGATGTGCCTTGCATAAATTCTAGATTAGCTTTTTTTAGCCTTACCGCTAATGTAATCTTTCAGCATCACATATTCTTTACATGAGTTAGGACAGAGAGAAAGTAATTTCTCTAGATTCTTTTTAGCTTTTTCCATTTCGCCGATTTGAGCAAAAAACTCTCCTTGGTATTCCAATGCAGTTTTATTATTCTCATCAATCGCAATAGCCTTTTCATAAAACTCTTCGGCTTTATCGAACTTACTAATTTTTCTGTTAGAAAATGCTAATAAGGTCCATCCATCTGAGTCCTTTGGCTTTTTTTTAGTATATTTTGTAAGTTTTTTAATTGCGCTTTCAAATTGTTCTTTTTTTACTAAGTCCACAGCTTCTTTGTAAAGTTTCGAAGCCGAGGGCTTGTTGTAGCTAGCAGCAAAAATACTCTGTGTAGTTATTAGGATAATTATTAAAAATATGTTTTTCATGAAATTAATTTACCACTTTATTTCAATACATATTTTTATATGAATATAAATAGATTAAGGATATAAGATTCTTACCCCATGAAAGACATTGTATTGATTCATCGAAATGCAAGGATGCTTGATAATCCTGCATTATTCCATGGATCGAAGAATCAGGATTATGGAGTCATCTTTCTCTACGATCAAAATTACTGGCAAGCAAATGGTAAGTCGGAAATTCAGCTCAATTTTCTTTTAGATTGCCTAGAAGATTTTGACGGAAAACTTAAAGAAAAAAATTCTCAAGTTTGTGTATTTTCAGGAAATCATTTTGATCTCCAGAAATGGATTGAAATTCACTTTCCAGAAACAATTATCCACGTCAATCATTCAACTGATATTGGTTACTTCAGAAATGACTTCAATAATTTTCGAGATTTTTTTTTAAAAAAAGAAAAGATAAAACTCTATTCAGATTTTGGGATTCAAGTTCAAGCTCCTAACAGAGATAAGTGGGCAAGAGACTGGGAAGATCAAATGAGTAAGCCTTTACTCAAAGAACCTTATGCGAACCAAAATATAAAAAAGATAGATAAACCATTAGAGCCATTAAATTTATTTTTAAAAGATCTTCAATTATCAGATAAAAAATACTCATCTTTCCAATCAGGAGGCTCTGATCAAGCCTACAGTTTATTAGATAGCTTCTTAAAGGAAAGGTGTGCAGGATATAGTTTTAAGATGTCATCGCCACATGAGGCCGAGCATTCATGTTCTAGGCTTTCGCCACACATTGCGTTTGGCTCAGTATCTCTGAGAGAGATTTACCAAAAGCTTCTTGCAGAGTTAGAAATAACCGGATACAAAAAGGACTTGTATTCCTTCAAGAAAAGACTTTATTGGCATTGTCATTTCATCCAAAAGCTTGAAACTGAACCGGAACTTGAATTTTGTTCTATGCATCCAATGTCAGATGAATTGAGACGTGATGTAAATAGCGAACTCATAGAGAGATGGATTTTAGGAGAAACAGGATTTCCATTTCTCGATGCATGTATTCAATATTTAAGAAAAGGAGGATGGATAAATTTCAGAATGAGAGCCATGATTATGTCTTTTGCTTCTTATAATTTATGGCAGCCTTGGCAGAAAACATCCCCTCTCCTGGCAGAGCTGTTTGTAGATTACGAGCCAGGAATTCATATTTGCCAAGTTCAAATGCAGAGCGGAGTAACCGGCATAAATCTACCTAGAATTTATTCGGTGCTGAAGCAAAGCAAAGATCAAGATCCAAATGCGGACTGGATAAAAGCGCAAATCCCAAAAATTTCGAATATATGTACAGACAAAATCCACAATGCAGAGTTGAGAGATCTTTATTTTGAGAAGATAGTTGATCCAGCGCTCACAGCAAAAAAAGCAAGAGAGACAATTTGGGCGTCAAGATCAAACATTGAGTTTAAAAAAATTGCTAAAGAAGTCTATTTAAAGCATGGCAGCAGAAAAAAGCAGAACGTAAGATTTTAACTTGTTCAGTGCGTTCAACTAATTTAACCTTGGGTTAAATGAAAGTAGTTATATCAGAAGATACCCACAAGTTTTATGGGGATCAAATTAAAGCATTAGATTCTTCAATAGAGATTTTTTCCCTGAATCCTGAAGATCCAACAAGCCCGCCTTGGAAAGAAGTTCCAGAATGTGATGCATTCTTTTTGTCGTATCAATTTTTGTTTGCAGTTAGAGATCATGAAGAACTTTTTGAGCCAATGTTGGATTTGTGCAAAAAAATGAAATTTATTCAAAGTGGCTACGCAGGAATGGATGCGCCTTTTCTGCAGGCTGTTTTAAATGAATCGCAAGCATTGATAGCAAATGCAAGCAGCATTTACGGAAAGCCCATGTCTCATTATGTGTTAGCTCAAATGCTGAGATGGAATAAAAGAATTGATGAGCATGTAATTATGCAAAAAGAAAAAGAGTGGATGCCAAATGGAGGAGACGGCGAGTTGACAGATAAAACTTTAGTTATCCTCGGCTACGGGGGCATTGGCAAAGAAGTAGCTAAACTTGGCAAGATATTCAATATGAAAGTGACGGGAATAAGAAGAAATCCGGAAGAATGTGATCATG
>MDTD01154996.1_pt1 | contig 10608 bp, 10 predicted proteins | sample 811221 | NCBI WGS metagenome assembly MDTD01 (sample SAMN05326646, study PRJNA326480) | marine metagenome | isolation source: seawater | place: Pacific Ocean: South West | collected 2011
ATAATTCAGTTAACAAAGTAGTTGTGTTTTTTGAATATCTAGGTGACAATGATTATGTGTTTAAAACATTTGTAAATTATTTTGAGACATACACAAAGCCAACTTTTCTTGTAATTGATGATAGTTATGAAGGATTGGCTGACATAGAATTTCTAAAAATATTAAAGACAGCAATAGAAAAATATAATATTTCTGATTGGGTAATTTTAAGTTGCAACAAGCGATTGCCTATAATGATTAAACGTGTATTTGGAGAAAGAAAATACTATAACAATTACGTTTACTTTAATGTGCAATTAAGTTTAGATAGATATGATGGCATAGACTTGCGTACACAACCTGAAGATTGGAATGGCAATATTAACTTACGTGAAAAGAAATATATGTGTCTTAATAGACAGGAACGTTTGCACAGACTACAAACTATAGACTATCTAGCAAAAGAAGATTTACTAAAGCATGGCTTTGTTAGTTGTCCACTAGGACAATACAAAGATGTACTAGAAGGTACATTTACAAATGAAAGTAATTTAAAATACAGAGATCAAAACTTACAAAATGCAAAACTTTCACAGCCACAAATTACAAGATTGAAATACAACTTGCCGTTGCAATTAGATCTTAATGAACAAACATATAGTAAGATGGCACGTAATTTGCCTAACACAGATTTTTATTTTAGCGAAAGTTATTACAGTGTAATCACAGAAGGAGACTTTTATCAAAGCGAAATGCGTAAAGCAATTACAGAAAAAGTATTTAAATGTTTCTTATATAAACATCCTTTTATCATAATTGGTTTACCTAATAGTTTAGAACTTGTACGTGAACTAGGCTTTATGACATTCAGTGAAATGGTTGATGAAAGTTATGATGAAATAGAAGATGATGACACACGTTTATATGCGGCACTTGAACAAGTAAAAATTTTAACAGAAAAAAATATACATAAAATACAAGACTTGTATAACGAGATGCAAGAAGTATTAGAACATAATAGGAATCATTATTTGCAACTACACAAACAAAAGCAACCTATTATCTTGTTGCAGAAGATAAAGCAATGGGTTTTGTATTCAAATGATTTAAAATAAAATCTTTATTAGGCACATCTACTTCTTTAAGTAAGTTTCTTAACTTACGTTTTTTCATATAACTTAATTGATTTATTGAAAGTTCAAAAGGATATGTTAAACAATTCACATACCATTTTGCATCATGCCTAGTACAGAAGTTATAAATGTCTTCAAGTCCGTGCCAATTATTTGTATGCACCACTGTATTAAATTCTAAAGCAAAGTTATGTTGTTTGACCCAATCCACAAAGTCTAACACTTTAGACCATTTGGTTCCACCTCTAACTTTTTCTGCTAGTTCCTTAACACCGTCAACACTTAAAATAAATGTTACTTTTTTATATAATTTGAACTCTTTAAGAACTTCTTCTTTAGGTATAAATGTACCATTGGTGTTGTATATGATTTCTATGTCTTTATTTTTGACTTGTTGAAGTAACTTTAAATGCCTATCAGTAATTAAAGGTTCACCTCCTAAAAATAAAATTTTATTAATAGTATCTGGTACATTTGTTACTTCGTCAATTTCCATTAACTTATTTTTTGCACTGCCATAAACTTGTTTTTCTTTGATGATCCAACTTGTACTGAATTCAGAATTACAACCGTCACAAGTTAGATTACATAGATTATCAAATCCTATTTCTAAGAACTTTAATTCTACTTTGTCAAAATTATACTTTTCGTTAAATTCTTGCCTTAAACTTTTATGTCCAATTTTTTCTTCGTACCAACATTTTTCACAGCCTTTAATAAATTCACCGTTAGCACTTGCTTCACGTATTCTCTTGTATTCATCACTGTGTAAAACATTACCAACATCACCATCAAACTGTCCAATAGACTTTTTAAATCTACAACAAGGGTAGATTCTATTACCACTTCTTATATTAGTATGATTCCAAAAAGCACTACACTTCATAATATGGTATCCAGTGTTTATCTAAATCTTTCTTCAAACAATCCATTGCTATTTGTATGACAGTAGAATAATCCAAATCCTTTTTTGACTCATTTCTAAATGGATCAAAAACAAAAATATTATTTTTATCCCTTACTATGTAATTATCCTTATATACGTCTAAGAACACCGGTTTCTTGGTGTCTGTAACGCATTTTAAGGGCCCTACACTGCACACAACATAGTCAGAGCACTCAAACATATACTCTAGTTCTTCCTGCTTAAATACAGGCGGTTTAACCAGGTTTACACGTTCTTGTAACCAATTTGTTAATGCTGTATCTAATGCCTTATCTTGTAAGGGCAACATCAAAACATAACTAAATTTATTCTGGTTACTGCTTTTGAACAGGTCATCTATATGTTTCATTTTTGGATAATTTCTAGGTCAAAACAAATAATATTCAAAGGATCTTTTTCTTCATTATTAATAGTTGTTCTATGATTTAAATATCCTGGAATAAAAAATATCTGTCCTTCTGGCATAGGACAAAATTGTTCCCAACTGTTAAATTGATTTTTACTTTCAACGTGTATCTTATCAAAGTAATATTCAGGTGCTGGATTCTCAACTACTAAACTACCTGCTTTAGAAGGAGCATTGAGAAAATACATACCAGTAAAGAAACTATTGGTGTTTCTTTTCTTGGTAATGCAACCACCAGGATATACACTGTAAAACCAACCTTTAGTAATACCTATTGTTTGCCCTTGTTTAATGTCATGACTTTGTACTTGCTCTTTTACAAAATTACTAACTTCTTCGCTTTTGGTAATATGATTAAAGGCATTGTTTGTATGTATGTTGTTAATACTTTCCCAAGTATTGACGTGTTGTATATTATTGTTTGCAGATATCTTTTGATAGTCCTCAACAAGTCGCCCTAATATACTTTTTACCTCGTCATGTTTAGAAAAGTCTGTAACATACAAGTTATGACTGAATAGGTTTATTTGCTTCATATATGTAATTATCAAATTTTGCCCTGTGTAAATACTGTTATGAAAGTCGTTTTAGTGACAGGAGGCTTTGATCCTCTGCATAGTGGACATATTGCATACTTAACAGCCGCAAAAGAATTGGGCGACAAATTGGTTGTAGGCGTTAATTCAGACGAATGGTTGACACGTAAAAAAGGCAAACCTTTTATGCCTTTACGAGAACGTTTATCTATTATTAGAGCATTAGCAGTTGTTGATGATGTGTTGACTTGGGACGACAGTGATGATAGTGCCTGCGGAGCAATATACAAACTAATGGCAACTAGTGGTTATGGACAAGACATAATATTTGCCAATGGTGGTGACAGAACCAAAGAGAATATTCCAGAGATGACGGTGTTTCATGATAAGGTAGAATTTGTTTTTGGTGTAGGTGGAGAAGATAAAAAGAATTCTAGCAGTTGGATATTAGAAGAATACAAGTATCCAAAAACAATTAGGAACTGGGGTTGGTATCGAGTACTAGACGAACAAGCAGGATACAAGGTTAAAGAACTAGTCATTGAACCAGGCAAAAGTTTATCAATGCAACGTCATCAACATAGAGCAGAACATTGGTACGTACTCAAAGGCCAAGTAACAATAGGAACTTTAAACGTAAGCAGTGATTTGGACGACACACAAAAATTACAAGCAAACCAAAGTACCACTATTGCAGTGAATGAGTGGCATCAAGGCATAAATCATACAAAAGAACTATGTCATATTTTAGAAGTGCAATATGGTTCAAAATGTGAAGAAAGTGATATTATAAGAAATGAATAAAGTATTTGTAGGTTACGATCCGAGAGAAGATATTGCCTATCAAGTTTGCAAACATAGTATTGCAAGAAGAAACAAAGAAGTCCTTGTAAGGCCATTAGTACAAAAAGAATTAAGAGAAGCAGGTTGGTACACTAGACCTGTTGATCCCTTATCGTCAACAGAATTTACATTCACACGTTTTTTGATTCCAGAACTTTGTGACTACAAAGGTTGGGCATTGTTTATGGATTGTGATATGATCTTATTGACAGACATACAAGAATTGTTTGACCAAGCGGATGAAAAATATGCAGTGATGTGTGTACATCATGATTACACACCACGTGAAGGTTTAAAGATGGACGGACAAAAGCAAAGCATTTATCCTAGAAAAAATTGGTCAAGTGTTATGTTGTTTAACTGTGGTCATCCTAGCAACAAACAAATTAATAGCAGTGTAGTCAACGACACAAACATTACAGGAAAATACTTACACAGATTTAGTTGGTTGAAAGATAGTGAGATAGGAGAACTTTCACATGAATGGAACTGGTTAACTGATTGGTACAAAGAACCTGAAGATGGTAAGCCTAAACTATTACATTATACCGAAGGTGGTCCTTGGTTTGAAAATTATAGAGATTGTGATTATCACAAAGAATGGAAAATTGAACTAGCGGATATGATGAATGTTAGCGATTGATGAATTTGATCAGATAGTTAAACTTCTAGTAGAATCTACAGATGCAGAAGTAGTTCCTGCCAAATCAATAAGAATAGAAAGATATCCTGCACACGTACCTGTGATACTACGTTCGATGACACGTAGAAAAGAAATCCATAGATTCTGGAATGAAGGAAGACCTTTTTATTATATTGACACAGGCTACTTGGGTAATCTTGGTAAAAAGAAATGGTGGCACAGAGTAGTTCATAATAATGTGCAACATACACAGCCAAGATTAGATTTACCAAGTGATAGATTTGATTTATTAAATGGTGCAAACACAATTAGATTCAACAAGTGGAGACCACCAGGAAAAAATATTTTATTAGTTACGCCAAGTGAAAAGCCTTGTAAGTTTTATGGTATCACTAGAGATGATTGGGTAAAGGATACAATAGAAACCTTAAAGCAACACACTGATAGAAAAATTATTATTAGAGATAAGGGTTTAAGAAGAGAAAGAATTAGAGATGGAAGTTTGCTTACGCAACTAAACGAAGATGATGTTTATGCAGTAGTAACTTATAATTCAATTGCCGCAACTGAATCAGTAGGTTGGGGTGTACCAGCATTTGCCACAGCACCAGGTGCCTGTGCCGCAGGTACATTAGTGTTAAACGATTTGTCTAAAATCGAATCTCCGTTGTACGCAGATCCAGAAGAAGTAGTACAATGGCAGAACTGGTTAGCATACTGCCAATACACACCTTTAGAATTACAGTCAGGCAAGGCTATGAAGATGATAAAGGAATTTGGATTATGTTAACTGTATCAAGTTACCTAAAGTGCATACCGCCAGGAAATAGTAAACCAGAAAAACCTGCGATAATAAAAAATTTTATTGAAGGAGTTAATCGTACAGGTGACAAAGGTTTACTTGTAGATACGTATATGCCATTGGACACAGACGTTGCACTTATACAAGGTTTTGTTCATGCTGATAGTAAACCAACTCCGCACATTAAGTTAAGACGTAATGTTTATGACAATCAAATTAAAAGAGGCAAACGTTGTATTATTGTAGACAGTAATTTATTTTTAGCATATGACAATAACAACAGCAGAGGATATCTACGTTATAGTTATGATGGCATATTTGCTAACACAGGAGAGTATTGTACAAGCATAGTTGATCCACAACGTTGGGAAAAAATGAAAGATATGCTTGGCATAGAAGTTAAGCCATGGAAGGAAGGACACAATGGACATATTCTAATTTGTTGCCAACGCCATGGTGGTTGGAGTATGCAAGGTCAAGATGTCTTTAAATGGTTAGAAAAAGTAATTAGAGAAATTAGATTGATAAGTGCTAATCCTATTGTTGTTAGATTTCACCCAGGGGACAAACTAGCACCTACTTACCCACAAAGAATAAAACATTTAACTTCACAAAAAGTTTACGCAAGTACAAACAGAACTATATTTCAAGATTTACAAAATGCTTGTTGCATGGTAGGACATAATAGTAGTCCAGGCATAATAGCGGCCATTGAAGGAGTTCCTGTATTCTTAACTGATGCTGGTAGAAGTCAAGCAATGGACGTTGCACATCATAGTTTTAATCAGATGTTGGAACCACAACAGTTTGATAGAGATCCGTGGTTACAAAAATTAGCAATGTGTCATTGGACTTTAGAAGAAAGTAAGCAGGGTGAAATATGGAATCATATGCGTAAATGGGCGGATAAAAATAATATACCTGCTCCTATTTAACGTCCTTCCAATATACTTCGTCACGTAATTTAAATAAATCTTTTCTTTTACTAATACCTTTATCTTTTCTATCACCTTTAAGATGATCAAAGTATGCACCTAGTTCTGTATTAATTAAAGGATGTCCTTCTCCTTTTACTAGATGTCCGCTTAGGTCATTAATGTCTGGATATTGATGTCGCATACCTTTTAGCACTTCATTAAAAACAAAACTGTCATGCCATTCTTCCATTCTGAATATGCCATTGTTTGCGTCATCATATACACGTTTGAATTCTGCAATAAATTCATTTCCGCCTGGCACACTTTTTCTTATTCCATAAAAACCACACTCTGGCCATTTGTGTGCTCTACCTAAATATGATATCCAAGTGCGTGGTTTAAAAAATGATTCAAACTTTTCAAAAGTGATAGGACTATGACAAACTGTATCTGCATCCATCCATACAATTAAATCTTCTGTGTTTTGATAATACGCATCAAATACTGCGTACACCTTATTAGCAAATCTTATTGCGTCCCATTTAAATTCTTTATGCCAATCTCTTGGACGTCTTTCTGGCCAAGGACATTTGCCATTTGCTTTAGGTTCGTCCTTCCATGTTTCTTTAAACTTTGCAAGGTCGTGTAAATGTTTTGCATTTATAATTTTAATTTGTTGTGGATCAGGATTTATAGGATCACAGTTTTCTGCATAACATACTAATTTAATTTTTTTATCTACATTTTCAGCAAACGTATTAAGCATACGTTGTCCATAACTTACTAGTCCTGGCTCGTGGAAAGTAGTAACCACTAGTATATTATTCATATCATTTTCCTTATAAGTACTTACAAGGATATTTAACAATGAAATTTGGACTATGGACACAATATGGCGCTCTAAACAGTAAGCCTGTATTCGAAGCACTAGCACACGGACTTAAATTATTAGGACATCAAGTAGAATATAATACTGATGATTGTGATATTCCTGTGATATGGAGTGTGCTATGGAACGGAAGAATGAAGCCAAATGAAAAAATATTTAAGACTGCAAGAAGCGAAGGCAAAGATGTTTTAGTACTAGAAGTGGGCGGACTAATAAGAGGTAAGACATGGAAGGTAGGACTTAACGGTATAAATCGTGAAGCAAACTTTGGTCCTGAGGGTAATGGCCCTGAACGTGTACAAAAACTTGAATTACAATTAGAACGTTGGAACACTTTTGGAGAAACAATATACATTTGCGGTCAACATGATAAAAGTCACCAATGGCGTAATATGCCTCCAATGGGAACATGGTTGCTAGATATAATAACGCAGATAAGAAAAATGACCAGTAGAAAAATTATTTGGAGACCGCACCCAAGATGTCCTGTTAACGGTATAGAACACGAATTCAAAGACGTAATTAGACAACAACCTGTAAAGATTGATAACACATATGACGACTTTGATTTCCAAACTGACGATGCATGGTGCGTAATAAATTGGTCTAGCAATCCAGCAACACAGGCTTTGATTGAAGGTGTACCTGTGTTTACTGGTCCAGAAAGTCTTGCATGGCCAGTTGCAAACAAAGATCTTACAACAATAAGTTTACCATTTCGTCCTGATAGAACACAATGGTTTAATGATTTGGCTTACACAGAATGGACTATTGAAGAAATATCTGAAGGTTTGCCTTTAAAACACTTGACTTTTTAGTATTTTCATACTATAATAAAACATCATGAAGAAAATGCCAGTACTTACAATCGAAGACTGCCTTGAACATCTACTCGGTATTCATGCCAAAGTAGAAGACCTTCCTTATGACTTACACGAAGATAATGCTAAGGTAATAAAGAGTGTTGCAAGGCAAGTGTATAAAGGCAAAGCATTAACTGAAAAGCAATTTAAGATGTGTAATAAAATTATGAAAGATTATTACATTACTGAATTTCATAAGAATGGAATAGATATCACAGAAGCAATAGAATGCACAAGAGAACCTTATAGGCAAGTTGATAGAAGTTTTTGGATTAAAATTATTAAGCAAAGCGATATAGTTGAAAATAGTACAGACGAAACTAGACTTGCAATTAGATTTCCATTCAATAGAAAAATGATCGACAGTATAGACAGATTGAAAAGAGTATCACCTGAGTCATATGCTTACCACGAACATACACATTTCTTTGCTCCAGCAGAAAGAACAATAAAATCTGTTGTTGAAATAGCAAAGCAAGTAGAAGCAAATTGGGATATAAGTGATGAAGTTATGCAAGTCTATGAAGACTGTTTACAATTTGAAAAGGATAGAGCAAAGCATATACCAGGAGTGTATAACGGCGAAATAAGAAACTTGCCAGATAAAACTTTGCAATTCCTTAAATCGGAATTTGGTACATTGACTGAAAACAATGTGCATTTGCTTTATGACAGACGCCAAAGATATGGCTTATGGCATTTTGATAATAAAGAAAATTTAACAAAGCACTTGTCACCACTAGCAGAAGCAGTTGCCAATAGAAAAGGCAAGTATATAGAAATTGATAGTAACAAGTGGACTGAATCACAAGTGGTAGACGCATTAATACAACTAGATAGATTTCCATTAATGATTGTAATATCAAAAGATACACCTGCTATTGACCAACTCAAAAAATGGTACGACCTTTTTAGATATGTTACACCTAAAGAAGAACAGAGTTGTGTGTTTAGATTGGATACTCAAAATAATTACGAATTTAACCAATATGTGAAGGACGTGGGGTTAAATAATACAGTAACGCCAGAAACTAAAATAGTTTATGTTCTTGAAACCAAATACCCTAACACTTTGTTTAAAGCAGGTTGGTCACCAATTGCAAGTTTGAGTGGCAACCATAGTCAAAGATTTAACAGTACGAAAGTAAGCATAGCAGTAGAAGACATGGATCTAAGTATTTTCTATAACGACCAACCAAGCATAATTGCAAGATATGGCAGAGCAGGAACAGGAATAGACTCAGTATGAGATGTAAAATAATAATCAAAGATGAAGTAAATTTTAAAGTCGAAGGCTTGCCTGTTGATATGCGTAGGAAACTTGCAAACAAATTAAAGTGGCAAGTTCCTTATGCAAGATATATGCCTCAATACAAATTAGGACGTTGGGATGGTACTGTTGGCTTCTTTGGTTTAGGTGGTAATGGTTATGTAAATCATTTAGATATAGTTCTTAAAACTTTAATGGATAATGGATACGAAGTTGATGACATAGAAGATTTAAGACAGAAACATAATTTAACATTTGATAAGATAAACGCAAATTATTGGGAAGGTAAAACTTGGCCTAAAGGACACCCAAGTGAAGGACAACCAATAGTGTTAAGAGATTATCAAGTAGAAACAATTAATAAATTTTTAGAAAGTCCACAGTGTTTGCAAGAGGTAGCCACTGGGGCAGGTAAAACTATTATAACTGCAACACTATCTCACCTATGTGAAAAACTAGGACGTACACTTGTAATTGTTCCTAACAAATCACTCGTTACACAAACAGAAGAAGATTATATAAACGTTGGATTAGACGTAGGCGTTTACTTTGGAGATAGAAAAGAATTAAACAAGACGCATACAATTTGTACTTGGCAAAGTTTAAATGTGCTAGATAAGAAAAGTAAAAACTATGAAGATGCATACACACTTGCAGACTTCTTAGAAGGTGTAGAAACTATTATTATTGATGAAGTGCATCAAGCAAAAGCAGAAGTACTTAAAAAATTACTTACACAAAATTTAAAAAATGCTCCAGTGCGTTGGGGACTAACAGGAACAATACCTAAAGAACAATTTGAATTTCAAAGCATACTAGCAAGTATAGGTCCTGTAATTAATCAAATAAGTGCAAAAGAATTACAAGACAAAGGCGTACTATCTGCTTGTCATGTAAACGTTGTACAACTTGTTGATTTAAAAGAATACAAAGGTTATCAAGAAGAATTAAAATATCTTGTTTCAAATCCTGATAGAGTAGAATACTTAGGTAAGTTGTGTAACAAGATTAAGGAAGAAGGCAACACTCTAATTTTAGTAGATAGAATTAGTGCAGGCAATTTATTACAAGAACTAATACCCGATTCGGTTTTTATCAAAGGTGATGTGAAAGTAAAAGACAGAAAAGAACAGTATGACGAAGTTAAAGAAGCAGATAAGAAAGTTATTATTGCAACATACGGAGTAGCGGCTGTTGGTATTAACATTCCACGTATCTTTAATTTAGTATTAATTGAACCAGGCAAATCATTTGTAAGAGTAATACAATCAATAGGAAGAGGCATTAGAAAGGCAGAAGATAAAGACTTCGTACAAATATGGGATATTACGAGTACTTGCAAGTATGCAAAAAGACATTTAGGTCATCGTAAAAAGTTTTA
>MDTD01174467.1_pt1 | contig 10608 bp, 4 predicted proteins | sample 811221 | NCBI WGS metagenome assembly MDTD01 (sample SAMN05326646, study PRJNA326480) | marine metagenome | isolation source: seawater | place: Pacific Ocean: South West | collected 2011
CTTCGTGTACAACTGTTTTTACCAATGATAGTTTTGCCAAAAAACAAAAACAATACCCCACTATTAGAGATTTTAGTAATATTCCTCTTGACTCAGGAACTAATCTTGAAATACTAAATAAAGGTAGAAGTTACGTAACTACTTCTATCGAAAATAATTGTGCTAGCCAATGTGAGGCTTATGCAGATAATTGGATGCGTTCTTTAGCAGGATGTGATGCATCAACAATGGATTCGGCAGCCCTGCGAGATTCATTAATCAATATTTGCAAACTAGGTTGTGATCAGTATAATCCCTTAGGTTCAAGAGAAGTTTCTCCGGCAAATGCAAACCTTGTAATCCACAAAGATTTTAAAGAAGCAATAGAGTATTTCTTTACCACCAACAAGTTGTGTAATGATGCCTTAATTTCTTTCCCGCTAGACTATAGTCACAATTATTCAGGTACTGATAGTGTACCTATGGATGATTGTTTTAAAGCAATAGTTGAAAGCTCGATAAGTACAGTAGGCTGCACGGGGTCGATTGAACTTAGTACCCTTTCGGCTATATTTCAAGATTTAGCTTCAAGCTCATTCTTTATACAACCCGGTAAATATGATTTTAAGAATTATTTAACAGATCATAGCTTAGGGTATGCGTATGACACAATTTTGAAGCCCTATCTTCTTTATTATGGACAAGTTAATACATATCACTCGTATGTACTAGGAACTGAGTTTAAATTTGTTTTTTATAAAAGCATTCAAGATTCTTGCGTTATAACTTTTGAATTACCCGAGGGGCATACTACTGGATTGTATGATAGTATTAATAATGGAGATGCAATAATAAGCTTTTTAGCGCCTAACCCAGATTATCGCCAACCTGGGCCATACACGCAATTCATTATGTATTTAAATATAGATGGTGTTATGGTTAAAGTGAATGCGTACTCGAACCGTTACCCTGTTTGTTCAGAAACAACATCTATACAATCACGGATTGCTGCTGACTTAAATGCAAGCTACTGTAAAAACTTTACTGAGGAACAGATAACAGATATCTTAAAAGTTCTTTATGATGATACACTTGGAGTGGCTTTTATTCCTAGAGATATGTCTTGTAAACCTCAATGTATTACTTGTGATAAGTTTTATAGTGCAAATACGGGCTTTTGGAATAAATACGGATCAATATATACTAATAGTGATAGCGTGGAGTTTGACACAAACTTTATTGATGTATATGCAAATTATGTAAATGCGTATTTAGGTTTTAATCAAGATTATTTTGCCTATAAAGAACTTAAAGCCAATTGTGATTCTTTTTTTGATGCAAACGCTGAAGTCATATATTATAACTATGCTGAACTAAGAAAAGCTAAAAACGGGTGCAGCACTTTAGATGAAGATAAATTAGATACCCTACTGAATAAGCTAAGCTTATGTGATAGAACTAGTGCTTGGGTACCCGACACCATTAGTTGTGATAGTTCATTAAGGTTACAGGCGTATTATGATGCTTTGACTCAACACCAAGAGGAGTTAGACACCCTAAAAGGAAACTTTAGAAGACAATATCTCCAAAAATGTTTGAACAATATTGCCAATATTGAGACATTTAATATGTCGTATGATATTAAGCAGTACCACTATACTTTATATTATTATGATCAGGCAGATAATCTTGTCAAAACAGTTCCTCCTGCTGGTGTTCGGTTAATTACTGATGCGGATACACTGGCTATGGTTGCTGCTGACAGAAATAATAAAGTGGCTGCAAATTATTATAATACCCCCCACCATACATTAGGTACAAATTATAAATACAATACCCTTAATGCTGTTTACGAACAAACCACACCTGATGCTGGAACATCAACTTTTTACTATGATAGGTTAGGGCGTTTAGCGGTTTCACAAAACCAAGAACAATATGGTCAAGTAGGAAGCACAAAATCACAATACAGTTATACCTATTATGATGAATTAGGGCGAATAATCGAAGTTGGTGAAACCAAAAATCTAACTACTATGGATGATGCTACTTGCCGTAGTTCATCATTATTAACCTCGTGGCATAGTTCAGCGGTGTGGCACAAAGAGATTACACGTTCTTATTATGACACTAAAAATGAGGATGTAAACGAACAATTTGAAGGCGGAGGGCAACAAAATCTGAGAAATAGAGTAGCGTATACAAGTTATGATGTTGATGGCATTGGTAATTATGATTATGCCAGCTACTATAGCTATGATATACATGGTAATGTGAAAGAGTTGGTACATGATTATGCTGATTTGCAAGCTGTGGCGTTTGGGTATTTTAAACTGAAATACGAGTACGACCTTATCAGTGGAAATGTAAATAAGGTAAGCTATCAGGCAGGTAAGCAAGACCAGTTTTACCACGAGTATGTGTATGATGGTGATAACCGTATTAACCAAGTATTTACAAGCCGTGATGATATATTGCGAGATAACGATGCCAAATATTATTACTACCAACACGGGCCTTTGGCACGTGCTGAAATTGGTGAGCTAAAAGTACAGGGTATGGATTATGCCTATACTATACACGGTTGGCTAAAAGGTGTAAATAGTGGTTCGCTGGATAGTAGCCGAGATATAGGAAAAGACGGTTGGTGGGATGCGGGCAATACCCGCCGTTTTATACCGAAAGATGAGTATGGTTTTACACTTGGATATTACGAAGGCGATTATACTTCTATCGGTCAGCATAGCACAGCCCAACATTTTGAAGTAGCAGTCTCAGGTGGTTTCAATGTTGCTTCACCATCATTATATAACGGTAATATACGCCACATGGTTACTGCCATTGGTAAGTTTATGGAGGGAGGTAAAACCCCAATGGGCTATGCGTATAAATACGACCATTTGAATCGTCTTGCCAGTATGAATGCGTACGATAGTATTAATTTGGCAAACAACGCATGGTATAGCGGCGCAACTGCTATGAGCCAATACCGTAACAGTTTTACTTACGATGCCAATGGTAATATACTAACACAAATGCGTAATGGTGCAGCAAGTATTAATGAGGCTATGGATAGTTTGGTATACCATTATTACCCCGGTACTAACCGTTTAGGCCATGTGGATGATGTGGTGAATAGCAACAACTACAGTGATGATATAGACGACCAAGATACGCTGAACTACCGCTACGATTTGATTGGTAATTTGGTGTACGATGCTGCCGAAGGCATTGACACTATTGAGTGGAATGTATATGGTAAAATAACTCGTATAGTACGCGAAACGGGAAGCACAAAACCTAACTTAGAGTTTAGTTATGGTGCAGGGGGTAATCGTGTGGCAAAAAGAGTTACATATCCTAACGATACTGCCAACCGCTCGTATATAGAGTATTATGTTCGTGATGCACAGGGCAATACTATGGCTACCTATACTACTAGCGACCCTTATTTTGAGCCTATTGATACCAGCTATGAGAAAATTATCTCTAAACTTATAGATAGCGTGGGGTTAAGCTCGTTTGCAGGGTTTATAAAGTCTCGTTTTGCAAGTGATACTGCGTTTTATAATAGATTGGGCACATACATACCCGATAGTGTGTTGATAGATTCGTTTACGGTATCAGAAATAGTAAACTGCACGGGTGATGAGCTGATAAGCAAAATGTTTGGCTGTTGTGATAATTGCGGGGATTTTACTTCGAGAAGTATTATGTGGGAAACGCTAGATAGTGCTACGGCTAACAATAATAGTTTAGTAGAAGAACTGTTGAACTGCAAAACCGATTTGGTTATTGATGCTTATATGACCGAGGCTGGTAGCACATTGCTTACTGATATTGGTGGTTCGGCGCGCTATTTTTTGTATACCTATTTTAGATCGGTGGGATATATACATGCTAATAGTAGTAGTGGCGATACCATTAATTTTTTGCTTACTGATGTACCTCGCTCACAATTGGTATATTTTATGTCCAATTCACTGGCATCAGCTTTAGTGATGAGCCAAAGCGATTATATAGAGTCTTTAGCGGATGTAATAAATAATATATATGCCACTGTTGGGGCAACTAACAGTGTATTAGGTAAATATTTAAACCCGTGTAGCTTTATGGATTGTTTGGGTAGATGCCTGCAAAATGCCGGGGGTACGTTTGCTCAAGCAAATACTAATACCACTTGTAGCGGCATTAATAGTGATTATATTGAAAGCTGGTATAATAAATATATAGATGCGTGGGATAATGAGCCTGATATTGCTACTTATAGAAGTAGTTTAGTAAGTATCACTACACAAAATGGGTATGATATTATTGATTGCAATCCTGCAGCCATGATGGCAGCCATGATGAAATATAATTTTAGCGATTTTGATGCTCAGTTTATAGGGTCTTTGTCTTTTACTGATTTTATACCATTCTTTATTAAAAAATATCCCTCTCCATTGGCATATTCAGATTATGAATATTATTTTACCAATATTGTGCCATTTGAAGAATTAGCTATAGCTCTTCAGGTGCGGACTGAAGAAGTTACACGGGGAAGTGGTTATGCGGACTTTACCGATGGGCTAAAATATTATTGGGCTGTTTTGAGTGAAGGGGAAAGAATAGATTTGCTAACCAATTACCTTAACGATTGCGCGTATAAAAAATGTGTTATAAAGGCAGGAATTCAAAGCCACAGCCATACCGCGTATAGCTTAAAAGAATATTTACAAACCAAAACCCCTTTGCGTGATTTTGTACACAGCAAATTGCAACAATGTTATAGCAGCCGCTATGACGACAAGCTAGTGCAAAGCCTTGTTGATAGAACAAGCTATGCAACGATGAACACCTGCGGTACACGCATTACCCAGTTTGGCTTTGATAAGTATATATACGATAGTTTGATAAACCAAATAGCACACCCCAATATGATAACCCAATTGGGGGCTTGTGATATTGATACATTGTTGTATGCCGCAGGACATTACAACATTAGGCAACTAATAACTGCCATAGCAGCCAACTCACCTGCGGGTGTAAATTACCTAAACAGTGCTTGCAGTACATTTGCGCTTACCTATACCAACCCCGGGCTTGGCTGCCACAACTATTTGGCACAAACAGTTCCCTTAGATGTATTTTTAGCACATATACGTGCCAACTACACCACCTTTGTTACTGATGTGGCCAACCATTACAGCCAAGAACAAATGGTAGAAATGATAAGCCAATATTATCCAGTTTGTGATTTTAAAACCTGTATGTGGAATAAGGTAAACGACGGTACTTTGGCATTTGACAGTAGCGATTTGATACAGTATACAAAAGACAATTACTGGCCGTATATGATGCGCAAGCTATACGAGTGCAATGCTGATACCTTTACGCTGCACGCTGCTTATACACGCCCACACATCATAGCAAAACTGTTTGAGGATTGGCACTACCCACTAGCCGACTTTATGACGGAGGTAGAAACCCATTACAACAGCACCGTAAGAAATCTGTTGGATGTTGATACTATTAAAAAAGTGCAGTACCTTTGGGTAAATGAGTGGCATATGTACGGGAGCTCACGTTTAGGAGTTTATCAGGCGCAAAACGATACCGTTGTTGGTGTAAAAAGAAGTTACGACCACAGGGTAAGTAACGATACCGTATCAACAGCGTACTTTGCTATTGATACCCTAAATTACAACAAGTTTGCAAAAGACAGCATACACTACCTGCACAAAGGGCTACGCAGGTACGAAGGCACTAATCATTTGGGCAACGTATTAGTAGTATTTACCGATAAACGCATTAAAGTATGTACTAACGACACCATACATTATTACCGTGCTGATGTAGTAAATGCTTATGAATACTCACCTTTTGGTGCTATAATGCCAGAACGTAAGTGGGATAGCGATACTACTTTGAAATATAGGTTCGGGATGAATGGCCAAGAGAAGGATAACGAGGTTTCCGGGGCTGGTAATAGCTATACAGCAGAGTTTTGGCAGTATGATAGTAGGTTGGGTAGAAGGTTCAATATAGACCCACGCCCTAACCCATCCATATCTGTCTATGCTTGCTTTGCTAACAATCCAATTTTTTATATTGACCCTGATGGTGACACCACCCTATATTATGATTCTAAGGGAACTTTACTTCATACTGCATATGATAACTTAGTTAATTCAGTAACCGTTATAGATGATGATAAACTGGAGTCTTTTAACGGGCGTCTCGAAAAGCTAAAAAATACAGTAAAGGACATGGATAAACCGATACAAGACAAGGTTTTAAATGCAAATTCTATCAATAATCTTCTGAGAGGTTTTGGAAAAAGCTATTTAGTGGATGATTATAGAAAGTTCTATAACGACCATTCAAAAGATGCAGAAAAGAGAGATTATATTGAACAAGCTGATGGAAAAGGACCCTTAATTAATGAATGGGGCACAACTCTAACCAATCAAGATGGATATATAGTAATGACAGGAACTGCTAGGCAAGGCGACCCTGAAGGCGTTACACAAGGCGCATATGACCCTGCCAATAGCACCCGTTTACATACGCATCCAAATGAAGGGCGAAAATACAAACGACTCGATATTCATAAAAATTGGAATTTTTATCAGTTTGAAACAGGTTCTAAGGCGTTATCACATGATATATCACATGCAGACGGGACAGTTAATTCAGGTTTCTTAAGAGTAGTAGTAGCAAAAGATGCAATTTATTTTTATAATGGAAGTGGAGTACAAATCACATTTACAAAATTTAAGTAAAATAATATTACTTATTATTTTACTCTCTGGTTGCCAAGATGACAATCAGTTGAAAATTATTCTGACCAAAGAGAGTTATTCAGAATATAAAATTATGTCTAATACGGAAAAAAAAGAGTTTGAACAATCTGTATGGTATTTTTATATGTACCAAGAAGATAATCTTACTCTTCATTGCAGTACACCACAAGCACTTTATACAACGGACTTTAATATCCAAGATGTAAAACTTCAGGCTTATAAAATCATAAAAGCCCCGGACGGAAATAAATACTCTTTCCGTTTTACTGAAAACGACAGTTTTCTTTGTCTCCCGCATCGTGTTTCGGGAATACACTGGAAAGATGGATGGCCAATAGATATTCGAGGCTCTTCGATACATGAAAATATTGATACTACTGTATTGAAAGAAAACTCTAAAGCATTTGTAAATTTTATAAAAGAAAAATTTAAAGACGGCCCTTTAAAAAAATGGTTATTGGAAAACAAGCCATACTAAAGTCTTATAACCAAAAACAGCCCATGCGGGCTGTTTTTGGTTTACTTCCTATCCATACTCCACTTAGACCTGTACTTTGGAGCAAGCCGTTTATACACCAACAAGCACTGCATCAGATTAGCACAGGTTTCAAACTCCTTTCTAAAATCCCCGTCCAACACAAGATAAGAGTCTTTCTTAGCGATATAAAGTGCTGTTTCTTTGGTGTCAGTCGTTTCATCAAACTGAAAGGCAGGATTTTTCAACTTATACAACTTGAAAGTCTGTAACGTAGAAGGATTATAACTTATCAGATACCCGGCCCTAACCAAAATGTGAATACCATTTTTAGTTATCACCCAGCGGTTACTCGCTTTCTTCTCCACTTTGCATATCCTCAAACAAACAATACACAGTGTCCGGCTGGTTAAACAACACCATATACCGGCTACCGTTCGGGGCTTCTTTCACATACCCGGCCTTGTAATACACCGCCTTCTTTATTCCTTGCGCGTCGGTAAACTCTTTCTTAGTAAGAACATTAAGATACTTCATGACAGAACTACGGAAGTAATATTACTCCGTAAAAAACTTTAGAATTAATTGATAACTTTTTGAACGGCATTTTATTTCACAAGGGTTAAAACAGATTGGCAAGACATTGACAACATACAGAAGGTATTGTGCGACGTTAAAGACGGTAAAACATTTCCGCTTTTTAGCGGCTTACCCCTTTAACACTGAGGAGTATATCCTTTTCGACAATTCCCCTGTTGTTGGGGCTGTGTAGTAGTTATCCAAACCACGATTAATGCTAATAAGCCAGCCAAGCCTGTTTCAATTAACCTTGTGCAATAAAATACCTACCGGATAGTATCATGATGTTCTTTACGCCGCAACCTTGACAGGTTCGGTGATTTCCAGGTATTCGCGGGCAATCTCCATAAACCGTTCTTTGTTCACCTGGAGGTAATTGAAAGAACTTTGAGGATTAGAATGGCCCAATATTGCCTGTACGTCCCGCACGTTACCACTTTTATTGAGAATGCTATGCGCCTTTGCATGACGGAAACAGTGCGGTGAGATTTTACGTTCAATTCCCGCCTTTTGTGCCGTTTCTTTAACCCAACGCTCAACAGTACGTGGCGGGATATGTTTGTTCTTACTTCTGAATGTAGTAAACAGTGCATCTGTTTCAACATCTTCCATGCAGAACCGCAGTCCGAGGTAGAGGTTTAATAAACGGTTGGTTTCGCTTCCCCACACCACCGTATTGTAACGGAAAGTTTTTCGGCGACGTACAACCGCACAACGCATACCTGCTACACTGGTGTCCTGCAAATCACTGATGTTGAGTTCACAGAGTTCTGATACTCTCATACCCGTGTCGTAGAGCATATACAAAGCTAGCTTTCTTTGAAGAGAGCTAAAAAAGCCCTCTTGTAATACACTTACCATTTGCTTAAAGTCGGCTTCGCTAACCCCCTCTTTCTGTGGTGCAGTATAACGAATAATCCGTATTTCCTTCGGGTTTACCGTGTGAATGCCCCGCCCACTCCAAAACTCATAGAAGTTTTTGAGGATGTTGGCAGAATAGGCAATCGTAGTCCGGCTATATCCTTCCTTTTCCATCTCACGATGAAAGTCAATAATATAATCCCCTGTAATATTAGTCATGGGTGTATTATTCCCCACGAATAACAAAAAGGAATCGAGACGGGTTTTGTACCGTAATGCCGCCGTCGGTGCGTATGATTTTTTCCAATTAAGGTATATTTCTATTGCGTTTTTAATAACCATATAATCACAAATGACCCGCCAAAAAAGTCATCTTGGCGGGTCATTTGTGCAGTCCATTTATAGCTACGAAAAAGGGTAAAACATCCCTGAAAAGGTCGTTGAAAAATGCACTAATGATTGCCGTTCTGACTTTTAGCTTTGTTTTCACAAAGCGAGCCTGTTAAGGCGTAACGGGTTTTCCTGGTTGTTAACTACTACTAAGGTTCAGAGTATAACGTATTCCCCTGTTTCGTCAATATTGACAACAAATAGAATAAATTGTACAAATGAGTATATAAAATAAAGTTTGGCTTCGTAATCCACAGCTACTTTAGAAATAATTGATGAGAATATGATACTTAATTTCCTTTTGTTCTTAGTAAACCTATACATAGAAAGGCATGTATTACACGGTCGGCAGCTTGATAATCTAGCATCTTTGGGTTTACCAGTCCATGACAAACATTGTTTCTCAAATTCCATCCCCTTTGGTCGGTAAATAAAATCTGAAAATAGTTTGCAATATCTTCACCGAGAGACTCTTTAACTATATTATCTCGAAGTAATTCATCAAAGGTTTTCAAATGATAACCTCCACTTCTTGAAGGTTTTAAAACAATCCCACCAGAAATTTCTACAAGGTTTCTTATTGTTTCCTCTATTTGAGGGATTAATAAATGTATAGCAACAATGTAGTTCTTGTTAAAATACGCATTGAGTCCTTCCCTAATAAGGAGAATTCTGTTTTCGTCAACAACAGGAGACGGCTCAATAAACTTTATAATATTTTCAGAATCTAAGCCATGTCTTTCTACACACTTTTCAATTGTCCAACGCAGAAATAAAGACGATAGAGAAAGGTTCTGTGATATTCTGTGTACAATATGACCATCTAAGTCCTCTTCTAATGAGCCTATTGTTGCCAAAACTCTTCCTTTCTCATCCTGAATTTGACTGGTAACTAAATGAATAAACAATGTGTCTTTAGAATAGTCAAAAACCTGTTTTTCTGCCTCTTCACGGTTAGGGGTATATCTAAAAGCCATTCTTACCAAAGTATTTTCCAGAGTACCTGATGTCATTGCGTCGAGATATTCTTGAAGTTCTTTTTGTGGTATTTCACTAGAGACTGTAATAGGTTTTAATTCAGTAGCCACTTTAGGCCCAAGGGTTCTAAGTCTGGCTAAAAAACCCGAGGCTTCTTGGTTTAAGTTAAACTTTTTAAAAAGTTTATATAAGTGTTCTAGTCCTGCTGAGACCTGCATAGCCGTTTTACCATATTCGTCTTTTTTATATGCTTCTCCAATAATTAATAACACCCGCTTTAGGTCGTCAGGTTTGTTATGCTTTTTATAATATGTCGCTAATCTTTCTACAGCTTTGTCAGCTCCCCATGTATCGACAACTTCCCCAGACGTTAGTCTTGTAAGTTTATTCTCCAGTTCCTCAATAATTGCTTGCTCTTCTTTATTATTTGTAGAAACCTTTTTATTATCTAAAAGTAAATCGAAACAATACCCCCACAACCCTGGCTTTGAATCTTCTGCATGTTTTTTCTCATAGTTAATAAGTGCTAACTTACAATGCTCAATTAATTGTATATCA
>MDTD01033491.1_pt1 | contig 10607 bp, 5 predicted proteins | sample 811221 | NCBI WGS metagenome assembly MDTD01 (sample SAMN05326646, study PRJNA326480) | marine metagenome | isolation source: seawater | place: Pacific Ocean: South West | collected 2011
GAATATTATTTATCCTTTAAATATAAATGGAGAGGTAAATCTTGAAGCTAAACTGGAAATATATCCTACTGTTGATATTGCACTTTATAGCATTAGCGGACCTTATATAGATGTTGTACCGTATTTGTCTGGAAACTATAATGCCGCTTTTCAAAGTATAATTACAACCTCAGGTGCAGAAAACTTTTTGGCTTGGAATAGCAATTTAAATGTAGGCTTAGAATCCAGAGTTGGAGTAAAACTTGATGCAATTAAGAAAGTATTTGATATTGAGGATGATGAAATAGGTCCTGAGGTTTTCCCGATTTTTGAAGATACGCTCTGGAAAGCACCTCATGATCTTGAATTACTTACAAATCTTGAAGATCAAGTTGAACCTGGTACAATAATTCCTCTAACATTTAAAGTAAGCGATTTACTGGATCTTTCAACACCGCTTTGTCCAGTTTATATAAGCGGAGATGGAACTTTTTCAAGTGAAATTCTTATTACTAATTTAGACGGTGAAGTTCAGCTAGACTGGGAAATTGGATCAGAAGCGCAAGAATATCAAGCCATGGCTTCAATATTTACAGCAGACACAACAAAAATAGACTCTATAGAATTTAGTGTTACCGCTTATGAAATTCTCCAACCAATTGTTGTTACATCTAATATCAGTGGAATAGGTTCAACTTTTGCAGTTGGTGGAGGTAGTGTGAATTCAAATGACACTGGCGGAGAATGGGATAATGTGACACAAAAAGGAATCTGCTGGAGTACTTCTGAAGATCCAACTACAAGTGACTTTAAAACTACCAATGGATCTGGTGATGGAGCATTTGTAAGCCATTTAACGAATCTTAGTCCGAACACCACCTATTATGTTAGAGCATATGCAACAACATATCAGGGAAAAACATTCTATGGAACTCAGAAAGTGTTTACAACGGATCCTTAAAAATGTTGATTTAATAAAGAATTTAACATAAGCCAACCCATCTTTAGGGAAAATAAAAAAAGCAAGCCGTTTGGCTTGCTTTCTTTATATGATGAATAGATTTTTAAAACTAGTTCACCCATCTAAGCTCTAAAAATCTAGTTTTTATTCTTCGGCATTATAAAATGGAAGGTGGTGCCTGTGCCATAAGTAGATTCAACCCAAATCTTGCCACCATTTTTCTCAACGAATTCTTTACATAAAATTAATCCTAAACCGGTGCCTTTTTCTTTTGCAGTGCCTAAAGTGGATTTATGCTTATCCAAACCAAAGATCCCATCAATCTTATCAATAGGAATTCCAACCCCATCATCTTTAATGCTAAGCTGCCAGAATTTCGACAGATCTGTACAGTATAACTGGATCTGCTGACCTTCATTGGAGAATTTGATGGCATTAGATAGCAAATTACGCACAACCGTTCCGATCATATGATTATCGACAAATACTTGAACAGCTTCATTTACCTCGATATTAAGTCTTAAACTTTTTTGATCGATTTGTTCCTGAAGGATCTTCACTTCCTGATCTATCAACTCTTTCAAGTCATACGTATCTGCCTGAAGATCTATGCGATTAAGTAAAACTCTTGACCAATCAAGAAGATTGATAAGTAAGGTATATGCGTTTTCAGTTGCCGTTTTTATATGATTGATCTGACTTAAGATCTCATCATCAGACATTGAATGATAATCTTCAGTTAGCAAATCAGCAAAACCTAAAATATTATGGAATGGATTCTTTAGATCGTGTGCCACAATTGAGAAGAATCGATCCTTGGCCTCATTCATTTCCTTTAATGAATTCTCAGAATCACGAATGATCTTAATGGCTTCCTTATACTCAGTTATATCAATAAAAACAGTCGAAAACTGCCCTTTTTTCGGGCTAAAAGCAACAACCTCGAAATGCTTTTCCAGATCCGGTGAATACTGCTCAAATTGCAATTTCTTACCATCGAGAGCCACTTCCCCATAGGTTTCAATGATACGAGTAGAAGAGTCTGGGAACAACTCAATCAATGTTTTTCCAACCACATCTTCAGCTTTATAACCTGTGATCTTTTCAAAAGCGGGGTTCACTTCCAGATATCTGTAATTAACAGCCTTTCCGGATTCGTCCGTAATGATCTCATGCAGGGCATAAGCACTGAACATGGTTTCGAACAATAAGCGAAATTGCTGATCCGTATCCTGCTTTCTGTTCTTATGATAAAGTCTGAACAAAGATTTCAGATAAGCAAGAACCCAAGATTTTGATTGACCGGAAACGATAAAACCATCAATCCCCAGATTGATATAATCAACTTCTCCACTATTACTTAGCTGTTCTTCGGAAAGTAATACAATGATTGGCTTTAAATCACAATGGTTGAAAGAATTGATCCCTTTTTTCAATCTTTCGATATCGAAAGAACGATCAACAAGCACAAAGGTTGGGCATAGCTTATACGAGCTATCAGTGAGATCATCAAAACTATCAAATTGTATGATCTCAACCGATTCCGGTTTTAAAAGTTCAAAGATTTCTTTTCCCTGACCTTTGGAAGAACCTATGATGAAGAATACATCTTCCATGCTTGAATCTCGATTAGGTTAAGAAAACTAAATTAAGAAATGTTTTAAGACGACTAAACATCAATCTCACGAAACAATTAACATCCTAACTAAATCTGTTGAAAACTAGCTGCCTTTTTTCTTTTTTAATCATTGGATATCCGTTATTTTTATCGGTTAATCAGTTAATTTATTCTTTATAATCTGGTAAAACTTTTGCATGAAAAAATACTATTTGATTGCATTCATTCTATTCGCATTTTCACAAATTGCTGTGAGTCAAACCGCTGACTTTGACTTTACAGATGTCTGCCTTGGTGATACAACAATTCTTATCAACACATCTACCAGTACGGATCCAATCGTTGATGTAGGTTGGGACCTCACAAATAATGGTTCTTTTACTGATGCTACGGTTGATACTTTAAGAAGAGTATTCACACAAGCAGGAGTTTATACCATTGGCTTGAGAGTTACAACCTCAACTGGTTCATCACGCGCCATCTATCAGCAAGTGATCGTAGGAAATTATCCGGTTGCCAATTATACAGTTGAGAATGGCTGTGCGAATGAGTTTACAGACTTCACCAATTTATCTAAAGCCGGAGGTGAAGATCTTGAAGATTTTATTTGGGATTTTGGTGATGGAACCACTGACAACTTCTCTACAAATCCAAGACACTGGTACGTTTTTCCGGGAATTTACAATGTTAAGCTTGTTGCAATTTCAAATATTGGATGTGCCGACTCAATTTCAATGAGTGTACAGATCAACGAACTCCCAACCTTAACATTCCAATTCGAAGGTGATACCATATTCGATGAAGGGGAAAGTGTTACGGTAAGAGCTGTTGGTGACTTTGATGAGATCCTTTGGTCGACCGGACAAATAGTCAATCCTATTACCATTACTACCGGTGGATATTATTTTGCTCAGGTTAGCAAAAGCAATTGTCCAACAACAAAATCATTCACCATCATTGTAAATGATAGAGAAGGAATTGCAAATGTGATCACACCAAATGGTGACGGTTTTAACGACTTCTGGAAAATATTCCATGTTGAAAAGCATGCCCCATGCCAAGTGGAGATCTACAACAGGCAGGGTCTCAAAGTATATTCGAGTTCGAATTATGCCAACAACTGGAATGGAACTTACAATGGCAAACCACTGCCGGAGGGCTCATACATTTATATCGTTATTTGTAATGACAATCGTATTCAAAAAGGAACTTTAAATATTATTCGATAAACATATTATGAAAGCATTTCCCAAGCTCATAGGATTACTAATATTGTTGATGTTATTTCCAACTATGCTTTCGGCGCAGCAGATCTTTACTGCGAATAATTACCTTGGGAATAGATATATGCTTTCACCATCTTATGGCGGTATTGATGAATACACAACAGTATATGTAGGCTATAAAAGAGAATGGGCAAATATAGAGACCGGGCCAAGAACCAGTTATGCAAATGCATTCTTTCCAAGCTCAGAAAACGTTTGGTTTGGAGCACAAGTGATCAGCGATCAATCGGATATCTTCAGAAATACTCAAATCCACTTTAGTTATATTCAGCATATGCAAGTAGGTTCTGAAGGTTTTCTCGATTTCAGTATCTGGGGAACCATGCTTCAGAACTATATCAATCTTGCAGGAGTTGACATAGCAGATGTGAATGATCCACTTTTAATGAACTCAACTGAATTTAACGGTACAGCCCTGAATGCAGGTACATCACTCATGTATCGCTGGAGAGAAGGTGCTATTGGTGTTAATATTCCATTCCTGTTCCAAAACAAAGATGCTTATTCTGTTGGAAGCAATAAAAACCTATTTGTGATCAACAGACATTTTGTAGCCTATGCAAGCTATAATTTCAGAGTGAATTATGATCTGGATTTTGAGCCGATGCTGGTTTACAGATCAACAACTGATGTTGTGTCTCAAATAGAAGCTACTGCTTTATTTAAATATCGTGACAACTATTGGGCAGGCATCACCTATAAAGACATTGGAAAGACTATGATCAGCCTCGGAGCTGTATTCGCCTATAACTTTATCATAAATTATTCCTACGAGTTTGCTACAGGTGCTGATATTTCACAACCGGCAGCTACTCATGAATTTACTGTAGGGTTTATATTCGGTAAATACACTAAAAAGAGCAGGTGGAGATCATATTACGGACAAGCATATTAAGTCGATAGTACATGCTCAGAAACCTAAAACATATTCTTTTAACCTTAGTGTTTATCACTAGCATGCTTTACATCAATGCGCAGGATCATACCAATATTAGCATAAACATTGAGTTTGATGCAGCACCTACCAATGCAGTTGCCAGCATAACACCTCTGAGATATAATAAAGATTTTGCATTAAGCTTTACTATTGATGATGGTGAAGAGGAAGTTTATACTTATGCATTTCCTCTACTTAACGGAGGAACTTTAAATAATGATGTTTACCAGGGATTGTTTTTCACAGATGGGTGTGGTAATGATATTAACTTCAGCATGACTGCCGCGATCTTCTCCATGATAGGAACCAGAGATGTTCATGAAGAAGGAACTGACTATGCAGATATGTTCATTACTTGGGCAGAAATTGAAGACCTATACAATAATGGGTGGAGTATCGCAAATCATGGTTTCAGTTCTTCAGTTGCCGGTGATGTTGACTATTTAGTTGCCCGAAATCATAGCTATATAAGATCTCACACAAACTTAAGTATTCCAAATGGGGTTTATACAACAATCTTTGTAAATCCCAATGGACAAGATGCTTTTACGGAACCCGCATTTAACCAGGGGTATAATGCTGCTTACAGACAGTTCTCATATGGAGTTGATTACCTAAATGTTAATCAAACCTCAAATATTATTGATTTGAATCAACTCAAAATGGGCAGAAGCGAAATGTCTGGTGCTACAAGTATTGCAAATCTCGCAGATGAACTTTATGGCGCCTCACAAACCTCCAATGTTACACCCTGGGCTGCCACATTTAACCATTCTGTAGCAGGTGGGGCAGGATATTCATTTTCTGCATTTAAGACCTATATGCAGCATATTGCAGATACTTATGGTAAAGATGGTTTAGATAATATTTGGTTTGCAAGTGAAGAATTCGTTTTAGATTATCTATTAGTTAAAGATGCCATTACATTAGAACAATCCTTAAATGGCAATGTATTGACATTAACTTTCTCAGGCGACCTTCCGATCGATCTTCGTAATTATGCCCTCAGCTTATTGGTTGATGTTGAGAACGAAAGAAGCATCACGAATATCACAGTTAATGGAGCCAGTAACTCAAGTTTTAGCTCATTGAATACTGATCAGGCATTAATTAATTTTGAGTGGAACGGACAAAACATGCCTAGCGTTCTTGAAACGGCCACATTCTATGTAGATTCTGCTGAAAGTGCACTTTCAGAAAATGCCGCTATCATCGCTTATGATTATGTTTCTATGCTTGATGAAGGAATTGAAAAAAGCACCCTTACAACCAGACTTTCAAACCTGGAAGGCATCATTATTCCTGACTTACCGGTAGATTGTAGCTTCAGCTTAGGAAATGACACAACCATTTGTGCAGGAAGTCTGATCCGATTAAGCGGCCCTGCCGGTAAAGATTCTTATTCATGGAATACCGGACAATCTACTCAGATCATTGAAACAACACCTCAATCAGCAACAACTTTTATACTAACAGTTACAGATGATGATTGTACAAGTAAAGACACCATAGTGGTTTCTATATCAACACCACCAGCCATTGAAATTATAAGCGACACAAGTATTTGTCCGGGAGATTGTGTAGAACTTTGGGCAACAGGTGGATCGATTTACTCATGGAGTACTGGTGAAGAAACCAGCACAATTGAAGTTTGTCCTGATGTACCTACAAAATACGTAGTTTCAGTATCCAACGATGGTGGATGTTATACAAAAGATAGTGTTATTGTAACACAAAGAACACCACCTACTGCAAATGCAGGTGATGATGTTACTTTAAACATCGGAGAATGTACAACCTTAAATGCTAGTGGTGGCGTTGAGTATTTATGGAATACCGGAGCGATAACAAATAGCATTGAAGTTTGTCCAACAAATACCACAGATTACATACTTACAGCTTACGATCAAGTTGGATGTTCTGATAAAGATACAGTTAGCATATTTATGAGCAAACAACAGAAAGTAAGTAATAATTCCGGACTGGAAAGTATTGTGATCAACTTTGCAAGTGCCCCAGGATCTTATTCTGTTGATAAAAGTGCGCTTAAGTACAATAAAGATTTTGCATTGAGTCTCCATCTAGATCAAGCTAAGAAAGATGCTTACACTCATGCTTTTAAAATGCTGAATGGTGGGACCATCGATGGCACTTCTTATCCGGGTCTGTTCTTCACCGACGGATGCGGAAATAATATGAATTTCACACTTAGTACCTCCATTAATGCCTTTGCAGCGGATGGAGAAACGGACGTTCACGATCCTGAAAATTCTACTTATAATACCGAATACAGCTCCTGGTCAGACTTGATCGAGATGTATAAAGCAGGTTGGTCGTTGACAAATATTGGATTGCTTCCGGATAATTCCGGAAATGCACTTTATAGTGTGAATAGAAATCATAGCTATTCCAAACTTCAAACCTTTGGTGAAATAGAAAATGGAATCAGCTTTAAAGCATTAGTAGCACCAAATAATGATTCCACATTCAACAGAGCGGCTTTAGATCTGGATTATAAGTTGATCTTGAATGAGAATTACAACCTTGGAGTTCCGCGAATAAACGTTGAAGATATTGATGTTGCTCATTTAGATAGTCTGAGATTAGGAAGAAACTCTTTGAATAACAGAGAAAGTTTAGCAAAACTCGCTGATTCTCTTCATAGCAATAGCGGTCAAAACCAACATCCATGGGCATCTGCATTCCTTAATTCCGTAACCGACGGATTAAATGAAGGTTATGCGTTTAGTGTATTCGAACTTTATATGAACTATATCGAGGATACTTATGGTAAAGATGGACTAGACAATATTTGGGTAGCCAGTGAAGAGGAAATACAAAACTACCTGAAGGTTTATGACCTCATCAATATTCATGAAGAACTACTTGATGATAGATTGCTGATCACTTTTTCCGGAAATGCTCCAACAGACTTAAGACATTATGCATTAAGCTTGATCGTAGAGAGTGATGTTGCAATTGAAAGTATCATCATTAACGGAGGATCAGTAAGTACTTCAAAGATCAACAATGATAATACGGCACTGATCAATCTGAATTGGATCGGCCAGGTTGATGAAAATATTTTTGAATTAACCGAGGCTGCTGTTACAAAAACAGAAATGGACCAAACAACTGAAAGTGCACTCATAGCATTGGATTATATCAATATGCTTGATCCCGGAATCGAAAGAAGTAGTTTCATAGCCAGATTAAGTGAAATTGAAAATGTTACTTTACCAGAGGGATATACTAATTGTGGTTTTAAACTGGGAAATGATACAGCCTTATGTTTGGGCAATAACATAACTCTAAGTATTCCTGACAGATTCGAATATCTATGGAGCACCGGAGCAAGCACTCAGGAAATCACCATAACTCCAACAAGCGACACCACGATCTTTGCTCAGGCTGAGAACGCATTAGGTTGCTTAAGTCACGATACAATTAATATTCTTGTATTTGAGATTCCTACTATTGCAATTACAAATGACACACTGATCTGTCCTGGCGACTCAATTACCTTAACGGCCTCAGGTGGTTCAAAATTCCTTTGGGAAACAGGTGATACAACGGCAAGTATCAAAGTATCCCCAACAGAATCTACTTTCTATCATGTGGATGTATTCAATGCTTCAGGATGTGAGTCAAGAGACAGTGTTTATGTTGAACTTTTCGCTGTAAATGGAAATGCAGGAATAGATGTAAGTATTTGTAAAGGCGACCAAACATTCTTAACTGCGACTGGCGGTTATGGTTACGTTTGGAGCACAGGAGATAATACGAATACAATTCAAGTTAGTCCTTTAGACACTACTGCATATACCGTTGAGGTCTTAAACCTAAATGGCTGTTATGCGAAAGACACAGTTGTGGTTAATGTTAGAGAATTACCTATCGTAGATGCTGGACAAGATGTTCTTAGTTGTCGCGGAGCTACAGTTCAACTAACAGCAAGCGGTGGTTTATTCTATGATTGGGATCATGGCCCAGACACATCAGCTATAGAGGTGAATCCATCCATAGAAACTCAATATTTTGTAAGTGTTAGAGATCAGTTTGGATGTAGCTCGCGAGATAGTGTAACTGTTTCTATCAAAGAATCGATCGACTTACAGGTTTCAGGACTTAGCAGTGCATATTGCGAAGGCGCCTCAGCATCTTTAATTGAAGGAATACCTGCTGGTGGTGTATTCGAGGGTCCTGGAGTCACAGGAAATATATTCTCTCCTACAGCCGCAGGAACAGGAATTCACAAGATCACTTATGGAGTTGAAAATGATGGTTGCTACCTCGTTGACACATTCCTTGTTTCGATAAATGAAAAGCCAAGAATTCTATTACCGGCAGATACTTCGGCATGTGCTGATGAAACCATTACCTTAAATGCTGGTGGTGGATACGATTCATATTTATGGTCTAATGGATCTACAAGTCCGACCCACTTCCAGGACTCTACAGGTGTTGGTTTTGGAACTCTTACACTTGACCTGATCGTTACAAACAATGGATGTGTTTCTATGACCAGTATTGATGTAACATTTATCTCATGTTTCACTGGTATTGAAGACCTCGAAAGCTCAGGAATTTCGATTTACCCAAATCCAAGTAATGGTGAATTGAATATCAATTTAAATGGCAGAAATGAAGATCTAACTGTTCGCATTTTCAATATGCATGGACAAGAAGTTTTTGCTAAAGAAATCATTCCATGCGGATTGGAAAACTGTAAAGAGAAACTCAACTTACATCACCTTGAAAAAGGGATGTATGTGATTCAGTTTATTGCAGACGACTTCTTCTCAACCGGCAAGCTATTCATCAACTAATCAATTTAGTTTTTTCATTTGATTTTCATACATTTGCGCCAAATTAAAAATCGCGTAGATGAAAAAAGTACTTGGAATGGGGAATGCTTTGGTTGACATTCTCATTCAGATAGATAATGATAAGATTTTAGAAAACTTAGAGCTTCCTCGTGGAAGTATGCAATTGGTTGATGTAGAAAGAGCAAGAAGAGTTCAGGAAGCAACCAAAGAATATAAGCGTGAACTTCTCTCCGGAGGTAGCGCAGCAAATACGATTGCAGGGATCGCCAAAATGGATATTCCAACAGCATTTATTGGAACAATAAGTAAGGATGAAATGGGTGATGTTTTTGAGAATGAGCTTAAGGCCATCGGAACAAAACCATTGCTTGCTTATTCAGATACTCAAACCGGAACAGCAACAACATTGATCAGTGCCGATTCTGAAAGAACTTTTGCTACACATTTAGGTGCAGCAATTGAATTATCACCTGAGCAATTAAAGAAAGAATTATTCCAAGGATATGATTTCTTCTACATTGAAGGTTACCTGGTACAAAATCATGACCTGATCAGAACAGCCGTTAAGGTTGCCAAGGAAGAAGGATTGAAAGTATGCTTGGATCTAGCCAGTTATAATGTGGTTGATGAAAATGTTGACTTTCTGCATCAGATCATTGAAGACTATGTAGATGTGGTTTTTGCAAATGAGGAAGAGGCAAAATCTTTTACCGGACTAGAACCTGAAGAGGCATTACATTACATTGCTGATATGTGTGAAATAGCTGTAGTGAAGGTAGGAAAGAAAGGATCTCTGATCAAAAAAGGTGATGAGGTATTTGAAGCAGGGATCATTAAAGCTGAGAGTATTGACACAACCGGTGCCGGTGATCAGTATGCCGCAGGTTTCATCTATGGTATGGCAATGGAAAAAGATCTTGCAGAATGTGGTCGTCTTGGTTCGATCCTGGCCGGCTATGTGATCCAACAATATGGAGCAAGAATTTTAGAAGAAAAA
>MDTD01180212.1_pt1 | contig 10607 bp, 18 predicted proteins | sample 811221 | NCBI WGS metagenome assembly MDTD01 (sample SAMN05326646, study PRJNA326480) | marine metagenome | isolation source: seawater | place: Pacific Ocean: South West | collected 2011
CTGTCTCATTTCAGGAACCACCCAAAGTTTACTGGCACAACCATGGATTTGAAATTCCTTTATCCTGTATTTCTCATTTAATGGCTTTGCCATTCTTGCTTGTTCTATGATGTACTGAAACCTATCCATGCCTTCCAGCAGTTTTAGATTAGCACTCCAGTATTCAATCTTTTCCGTAATCTGTGTCATATATCATTTTACAATTTGCAAACCAAAAAGCCATAGCCTCTCGCCTGCGACTAAAACTCATGTATGCTTTGTTTTTAGAACTATCCCAATGTATGTCCCAATCACGATGGGTGATGTACCACCAGCCCCATTTACCTTTGCAGTTTCTTTCGCACCAATGGATGTAATCTTCTACAACTCCATCTGAATTAAGAAAGATACTGTATCTATATTTTTTATCATAGCCATTGTCTAATGACTGTTTGTCCAGCTCCAAGGGTCTTGGTATCATGTGTATATTATAAATGATTTATTCTTTAAGAACAATGATTCCACAGGCCAATCTGTCACCTGCATTACCAGTTTTTTTGGATTCGGCGTCGCCGCCTTTTCCTAGATCATCCTCATCTTTGTGTATTACCATGCCACGTCCAACAACTGACCTATCGCCCATCAGATCGACACGTTTAGCAATTATAGTAAAATCTGCCACACCATCATCTCCGGCGGTCACATTGCCAAGGTCACCAACATGGCCTTCTTCAAGGTCGCCGTGGTCAACTCCATCCGGATTATAATGACCTCCCATTGATGCACAACCATCAGTCATATCTCCAAATTCGTGTATATGAAAACCATGCAAACCTTCATCAAGCCCCTCAATCCTGCCTTTTATCATTGTTGGTGTGCCCGGTTTTTGCATTAACAATATTGTGCCTTTGACTTTGTCGCTGTGTTGTAGTTCAACAAATGCTTTTACATCTGCCGCCTGTTCCGACAACATTTTGATACTTGCACAAGAACATTCTGTTGCTTTTGTTCTTGGACAACTTTTATCTTTTATTTCTGTGAATTTCATGCACCCGTATTTAGCCACTGTTCGTACAGTTGCTCGGCCGCAATGTTTTTGCCTTTGGCTTCAGTCTGTATGTCAAAATTATCGGAAAAACTCAAGGCCCAATCATTTACTTTCTTGTTGGGTAACAGATCGGAATGTGCTCTTAGTTTTTGCTTTTTACAACCTCTCTCCAACAACATCTTGATGTCATGCATCTCTGTGTGTGTTTTTTCTCCTAGCCCTGCTGGGGCCAAGTGTTCATCTCTCGAATAGGAATAGTGCAGAGTTGGCCTCACGCCACGCCAGGAATCTATCACACGTTTTACTCTATCATCCTTTGGATCAATATATTCTTCTGCTCTTATCCAATGATGGTGTATGTCCAACACCAATGCAATCTTATCTGCGACTTCCAAAGTGTGTTCTAGTCCATGACCCATCTCATCATTTTCTATTGTTATCAAATTACGTGCCTCAGTAGAAAGCCTACCAAATTCTTTAAGGAGGCCTTCCGGGCCACGCTTACCTGATATATGGACATTGACTTTACAACCATCATGCCACGCTTTGCCATAACCCATCCAACGGGCCATGTCCACATGATACTCAAACTCTTCAATGCTTCTGTCAACGATATCTGGATTAACACTGGATAGACAGCAAAATTGTCCAGGATGAAAACTTACCTTGACATCTAGTCGCCTCGCCGCTTCTCCAACAGGAGCGAATATTTTTGCACAATGGTCTTGTATCTCTTTTCTTTGCCACCATGCTTTCCAATTTTTTTCTGTGTAGCCTTGTAACATTTCAGATCCCAACCTAACCATTCTACGTTCAGGTGGAAGTGATCCAACCCTCTCCACCATTTTCTTTGCCGCCAAGGCATTATGGTTCATTATATCCCATTGTCTCTGTTCGGCATCGTTAGGATGTTCTCTCAACCAACGCATAGTTGTTGATCTGCCATTAAGATCTCTGTCCTTGGCATTGACTTTCATTCCGCCAAATTCAGATTTATCATTAAGCCATTTACAGCAAAAACCTATACGCATAATAACATTTTAACAGATTATTTCCAGTTGTCAATTACAAACTGATCACCGCAGTTGAACGGCTTTGGTTCACCATGAAACACTGCAATTTTGGTATTGGCCTCTATGGTTGGTGGATGTTCAAAGATGTGTTTATTACCTTTTCTAATTTTGGTATCTTTTCTACCAAGCATTTCCCACTTGTAAGATCTGATCCATTCGTCCGGCCAGTGATTGATGTCATCCTTTGCTCTTTTCATTATCCAATCTTGGTCGCCATGCATTCTGCCTATCGCCTGTGATGGATCTCTGTTAAAGTCGTTCCATAGATAATTCATTGTGCCTGTGTTCCAACGCATGATACTAGAATTGCTTTGTTTCCAGTCTTTAACTCGGCACCTATTGAAATCTCTAATGATCATAAATTTTCCAGGATTGTACGTGAACAGTTCATCGATATTTCTAAACACAATGACATCTAGGTCAAGATAAAGTATTGTGCCTTGGATGCCTATGTCATTTTGAAACATGGCCAGTTTGCTCCACCATGTTTTTATGTGATTGCCAATTGGCAACGCTATGGTGTTTATATCTTCATCGAGGCCTCTTTTGTCCTCAGTCATACAGTGAAATTGATAAGGCAAAGTGGTATGCCTTGCTATCATGCGTTTCAATACATTAACATAATCGCTTATGTATTTGTTACCCCATTTAACGCAAAGTATGTGATTCATATCCTTTTCTTAATTCTTTAAGTTGTATTTGTTTCCAGTTTGGATCTTCTAGAGTGTAATTGTATTCACAAGAATATTCTCTTCCAACATGAGTGCGTTCTTCATTTACAATAGCAATCTTTTGTATATTTAAACAATCTACCAATTGGTTGTATATCTCTTTGGAATCTTCGGTCCCGAAACTTTTTTTAAGGTTCACCTGGCCTAGTTTGATATAGCCAAGGGCAAGTTCTGTTGTGTTATAAGAATATCCGTGCTTGGCGAGCCAGTTCCGAAAGTCGGACAACTCTTGTGCTTTGAACTGATCCCTTCTCGTAATAGTCTTGCCCCACTCTACGTCAAATTCACCACTGTAAAACTGTTGATGATTTATCGCAGAACAGGTAGCATCATCTAGCTCTGCACCATCCTCATCTCTGAAGACCTCATATAAAGTTTTTCCAACTTGGCTCCAATGCAGATACACTCCACCAAGTTCTCTGTCATATCTGTTGTGTTTGAAAAGACCAAAGTCTTCATATTGCAATTCGATCCGAGGTGCGTGAAGGAAAGTTGTTATTTGGGCAGGACGTATCCATTCCTTATCAAACTTAGACTTTCTGTATGCGTGTACCCAACCCTCTATCTCATGGCATATATTATTGAGTTGCCTAATTGCGTATTTTGTATTGTTGTCTGCATGTATGTAATATTTTGAAAGTGCCCAGGCCTGTCCTTGTAAATCCTCAAAATATCTATGTAATAAATTGCAGGCATCATGTTTTAATCTACAGCCAGGAGTTTTTGATTCATCTCCATTTACGGCATGGCCAATTGGAAGTGTTTCCGGAAACATGAAGTCGTCCTCAACAAAAGTTTTGTCTATTTTGTATTCTGCAAGACCATGTTTCGTCCAGTCAAATCCATTTATCTGGTCCACTGCTTCATTTAATTCTTTACAAAGAAAATTTAAATTTCTTTTTGAATCAGCAAATCCGAGGAAGCAATAGTTTTTTTCCAAAACTCTATTTTTTATAACATTATCTTTTAAAGTTTCTAGCCATCTGATCATGAAAGGATGACTGATCACATTAATAGTATATGTAAGATCTCTCTTGCCTGTAAGGGTAACTCTAATTTCCTCTTTTAAATATCGCGCCATTGCTACCGTGTTCTTTCACTTCCACAGATTCTAACCAGTGCCTATCTGTGTTTACGATAGTACTTACATGATTAAAGATGTGTTCTGCAAATTTTTCACATCCAACGGCAGGCAATATTCTTAAGTCCACTATATCATTTTTTTCAAGTTCTTTAAACTTTTCAAGCTCGGGATCATCTTCGGCAACACACAAAGTATGATCGAAAGTTTTTTTCAACCATGCCTTGATATCTTTTAATCCTCCAAAGTCCTGCACCCAGTTTCTTTCATCTAGTTCTTTGCAACCAAATGTAAGTTTCACTGCTAGTGCGTATCCGTGTATCCACCTACAATGTGAACCTTTAGCTCTCCATTGCCTGAACGCACAGCTTAGACCTTCGCTATGATCATATGTTTTTGTAGAATAATAAGCCATCTTTTTCTCCTTTGATGACTTGCAGAATTTTTAAAGAGGGATGAAAGTCTTGTAGTCCTCTGCCACTAGTGTAGCGTTTTATTGGTATCGTTGTCAAGATCTAAATGATCCTTTAGTTCATTTATTTTATCTGCCAAATCGTTTGGTATTCCTATTTCGTTATCTATTATGGTTTTAAGAAGATGAACTAATATCTTAAACTCTGGACGTGAAGCAACTTTGTCAGGATCAATTCTGCTCTTTTCCATTGCGTTCAAGATTGCTTCTGTGGTATTAACTAGGCATAGGATAGATTTTTTGTGCTTCGACTTCATGTTATTATGCTTGGTTTTGGTTGTGTTTTTATTTTGTTGAACACGTTATTATATTGATCTAGCAGTTTAGGATTTATATCAGACAGGCACATAATTTTGTCTGCCTGTATTTTTACTGGTTTGTCAGGATCTCCTGTAGAGAAGAATGAGCCCAAAGCGACTCCTTGGGGTCCGTTCATCAGCACAAGACCTTTTTCCACTTCAACAAAGTTACCAAAGCCACTTTCTTGGAATGATACGAACTTGCACAGTATCTCTTCTCCGTTAGCTAATTTTATTGTAATAATATCTTTTTCTTTTAAATTTTCAAACATATCTAACTATAACACTTATTTAGATTTAGTCAACTGCTTTTGCACAAATTTTGCCATGCCTTCGTATGTTTCTTGAAAAACATTTTTATGAACACTCCATTGCTCAGGCATTTTCCAATCGTCACGGTTGACCACTATCCATCTACAATCGGAGTATTCAAATAACTTACCAAACTGATGTATCCAATACGACGGATCAACTGGTCTTTTAATGTAGGTATAACCTTTACTGTCTCTATAAATGTTGTTGTCTTTCTTTTGATCTGCGCCTGGTAAAGGATACAAATCAAAACCTAACATAAAAACCGCCTTAGGTTTGAATGATGTAGCCACTACTCCTGCAAATGGTCCTGTACCCCAATGGAAAGGTTCGTCTTGTCTTTTATCGCCTTCGTAAGGCAAGGCAGGTAATTTTTTTACATTAGGCCACATGGCAAACATATCAGCCCATTTGTCTCTAGTGTATATTATTGTTTGTTTGCCAACAGTGTTGACAGCTTCTTGGCACATATGCCTATCGGCGCAAACAAAGTAATCAAAATTGTAATCACGAAACTGTGCGTTGCAACCAACCACAGTTGAAAATTTTTTTAATGGTTGTAGATCAAACCCTAGTCTGCTCTCACCATTTCCTATTATTGTTACAAATTTAGTCATTGTTTACCATGTTCCAAATTAACTTATATTTCTCCCATGCTTTTCTTAAAGCCGGATATTTTTTCCGCAACTGGACAGCGTATACCCCGTGCATCTCGATTTCGTCTTGTGCTAATTCTATGTCTTCCGCAAGTTCACTTTTGGATACCAAAGGGCCTCTGTCGCCATTCCTCTTTTGTTCGTACACTGTCTCTCCTCCATCGGGACTGATATAAATTTTGCCTTCCTTGTACCAACGAGGCGCTTTGATTTTGTTCCTTTTTTTTGGCATCAGTAGTAATTAGTGTGATTGCCGTTCGGGTATGAAAGTCTTATCCCGTTGTGCTTATCAGGATTGCTGTCACCATCGTGACGAGGGATCAGATGCACGTGAGGCCACATTATGCTTTGGCCCGCGGCTCTTCCGATGTTTTGTCCAACGTTGAAACCATCCCACACATCTTGTTTTATTCCTTTTTGTCCCCATTCATAGGCAAGTTTGTATGTCTTTGATATCGTTTCGGCTTCATTTTTTTTGGCGATAAAAAGCAAGTGACCTTTGGTTACCGGATATTTGTCTCTGAAAATGGCACAAAAGGCATTTTCGAATATAGGTTTGTCGTTGCCTAGCCAAGTGCATTCTTCATAGGTCGTTATTTTTTCAAATGGCTTCTTGTAGATAGACTTTGTTGATTGCATTTGTTTTTATTATTCCTATTTTAATATTAGACGAATTCGGCCTAAATTTCAACCTTATACCTTTCCAGTATTTTGTTTCAGGCACACTAGGGTTGTGTCCACAAACTCCTAGCAGATTAACTATGGCCTTGCGTACTTTCTCGGCGCCACCATGTTTCTTACAAGTGTCCGATCTTCCAACATGAACAACACTGTTTCCAATTTTTATTTTGTACACACACGGAAGTCTTATCCATTTTGTGACCGGGTCTTTCCTGTGTTTGATTTTAAACTTATCTATTGTGTACAGATCAGATATGTTGTAGTAATTAATAGTTGCCATTTATCCCCAACTGTCTGAAAACTTTTTGAACTTTCTTAGCTTGGAATATGGAGTCCTGCAGGGCATTGTGTAGGCCAACTCTCTTGTCATTTTGTTTTGGGACCAAACTGAACAACGTTCTTGAATCTCTTATTTGCCAGTACTGCCATGGCACAGGTCTTTCAAGTTGCCTGTATAGGTCCTGTAGTATTGCATAGTCGAACAATGGTCCTTGGCACCAAAACACATCAACCCCTACTGAGAACTTGTTTATAGTTTTTAAAGCGTCCTCTAATGATATCCTGTTCTCATCTCCAAGGGCTTCTTCTGATATTTCTTTTGGTTGCTGTGCCCACCAGTCCATTGTTTCTTGCATCACGTTTCTTCCTATCTGTGTCTGTGAATCTACATCGACTCTGAAATACATTTCACTGTAAGGTTTCATTGTGGAGTGTGGATCAAACTTCACTCCTCCCACGGTAAGCACGACAGCATCCGGATTGGTGCTTAAGGTTTCAAGATCTATCATTGCATGGATCATTTCTTAACCTTTTTGTTTTCTGCCAATGGATCATCGATTTCTTTTATGTTTGAAACTTTATATCCTTTTGTAAATCTTTCCTCTATGTCGGTGCCAGTGTCACTGTACACAAAAGTTTTAATCTTCCTTGTTTTAAGATCTAATTCAAATTCCCAACACTTTGTCATCCTAATAACCTTGCCAATCTTTTATTTCCTTTCTTATCTAACCATGAACGTAATCTTTTTATTTTCCAGTCCTCATATGGATATGGAGAAGTGGGTAAGTCTATATACAGTTTGCCCCATTTTATCTTGCTCCAGGCCCTCTCATGTAGGTAATATAAAATCATTTTTGTTGCCACTTCAATACCAGCAATGGCGCCAGCAAAATCAAATCTACCAGTGATGATATAGCTGATAAGAAATGTGTCAGTTGTTGCTAACACACGCCAAGTCAGTGTTTTGACCGCAGTTCTAGAACGTTTTGAAGCCATAGTAAAATTATAACAGATATTACTAAATTGTCAATTACTAGATAGATTGTTCAGGTGTCTGATGTAATCTATGTTTTTGGAGTCTTGGTATTACACCAGAATCAATAGCTTGTTTCCAAGTGTTATATTCAGATTTGGTAAGACAGTATATTTCTCCGTCGCTATCTGGAAAAGTTGTTGAAAGTTCTTTCACAGTGTCTTTGGCACTTATCTCACACTCGAATTGTGATTCATAGGCAGTTGGATTCCATGCAGTACTGCAATCCATTCCTATACACATTATGACAACTAGAAAAAATTTCATAAAAATATTTAAACTAGTTGTTGTGGAAGTTAAGCGACTACTTCTTGATAAAGTGATAGTTTATTTGCTAAACTTGTCTGTCAATTTATTGATTAGGTCAAAGGCAACTTTAACTTTTTCTTCTAGCACCTTGATTCTGTAATGTGCTTGAGCCAAAGTTACGATTAAAAGAATGAAGCCAAGGAAGATCGGCCATGCCTTTGAAACTATTGTCATTACTTCTAAACCTGTCATTGTAATATTATTTAACCGTGAACACTTTGATGTCTTCAGTTTTTCCTTTCACATTAATTGTACCAAGTGAGATGAACTTGATTTTTTTGCACTGCCTTCGTGTTTTCTCGCCAATTACCAAAGTGGATCCAAGTTCCTTTGAGCTACTTTCCAATCTGCTGGCCAGGTTAACATCATCACCTATAACAGAATAATCAAAACGTTGATCACTGCCCATATTACCAACAAGTGCTTGTCCTGTGTTTATTCCTATACCGATATTGATCTGTGGAAGCCTTTCTTTCTTTAATTCTCTGTTTAATTTTTTTAGTTCTCTTTGCATTTGTAAAGCAGTTTTAATTGCCAGTTGTTCATGCCCTGGTGTGTCTAACGGAGCGTTCCAAAATGCCATTATACAGTCGCCCATATACTTGTCTACTGTTCCTTTATTTTTGATGATAATATTGGTCATACGTGTCAAAAACCTATTGATTAGTCTGGTAAGTCCTTGTGGATTGCCTTTGTATTTTTCGCTAATTGGGGTGAACCCTCTTATGTCAGAAAACATAAATGTCATCGTTTTTGTTTCGCCACCCAACTTTAAAAGCCCCGGATCTTTTTGTAATTTTTTTACCATACGTGGATCCAAATAATGTTCGAACTGTTTCTTAATCTGCTGTCTTAATCTGTATTGTTTTGCGAAACTGTTGAACACCAAGTGGCCCCAAACAATGGTAATAAACAGCACAGGAAACGAAGCATCAAGCATATAGTCGTATCCAATATAAGCGATCAAACTCGAGGATATTATGCCGGTTAAAAGCGTCAAATATGCGAATACAGTGCTGGTAATACCCAGCCTGGGTACAAAGGCTATGAGTAAAAATCCAATTACAAAAACTGCTACTATTTCAATAATGTTGGTAATACCATTTCTTATCAGCTGTGTGTCTGTGAGTTGTGTTTCAATAGCCTGAGCAGATATGGTTGTGTCTGTCATGACTCCCAAAGGGGTATCTTTGAGATAACTTAATCCTGCGGCATTCAATCCAACAACAACAATTTTGTTCTGTAGATTAACTTTATTTTTTATTATGTCGGTTACACTATATTTTTTTATTGAATTACTATCTGCAAAATTTATATTAAACATTGCATTTTTGTTTGTTTCTATTTTTGTATTTTTACTCAAAAGAATATGTGCCACTCCATTCTTATTTGCAACTATTTTGTATTTTGTGTTTTGGTAATATACTCTTAACGTGTCCAAAATTTGATTTGGTATCGTGCCTATATCTGTGTTTATGAACAAAGGAATCTGTCTTATGGTACCATCTATGTTTGGTATCATTATGTTTATGCCGGCGCCATTTGCGAACCTCAATAGTTCAGGTATGTTTGTAACAACTCCTTTGAAACCAAATAAAAATTTATCAGGCTCACCTTCTTTAACAATAGGAACTTTTGCCACTTGTCCGTCTGTGGCAGATTCTTTTACACTGTACATCATAACAGTATTTGTGCCGGCCAGTTTTTGTGCAAAGTTTTCATCCTTGCCTGCCCTATCTCTTTCAGCAAAAATAATATTGTATTGGATAGCTTTTGCACCATATTGATATATTCTATTATGCAAATTAGCAAGTAGATTTCTTGGCCATGGCCACTGTCCATATTTTTTGAGATCCTGTTCTGTTATCTCAACTATTACAACAGAGTTGGTGGTAACATCTCTTGGAGCGACTTTTTGATAAAGATCAAAAGTTTTTAATCTTAAAGTTTCTATAGGACTTGTATCGAAAAATCTTGCAGAGAATAAGATCAAGGACAGTGCCACCACCATCCAGATACTTGTTAATTTTTTGTTCATTTGATTCTTAATACTTTATGGACGAACCATTTTAAAAAACGTTTTAAATAGTTGTTTACAAATTTCCTAATGTAAAATCTAGCTATCCTTACAACAATTAGTATCGGTGACGCAAGGACATCAAATGCTATCAATCCAACGTCAACACTGAAATCAATCACGTTATCTGTGTTGCAGGCTTTTTTAAATCTTTGTCTGTAGGTGAGCTTTTTTTCCATTAACCTCCTCCACCGAAGGACGTCCAATTCCATGGATCTTTTAGTTTGTCGTCTAAGGATTTATAGGGTTTGCATATGCATCTTATACACAGTCCAACCAATATTCCTATCAAAAACCAAGTTGCCATTATCTCTCCTGTAGTGCCTGTCCAAGGCTGTTGTGGAAAGGACTGGTGATGTAACTCAACACTGTTCTCTCCCCGGTCAATATATAAACATCAACCATGATGCCCGGCACTAACAAATAATTATCCTTGCCATTAGTAAATCGCTGAGATTCTAATGTAATTTCTATTGCGTAGTAAGTGCCTGCGTCTGTGTATACAACATCAGGTGATATATTTGAAATTATTCCTGTGATCGGTCCAAATCTTATTTGATCTTGGTTTGCCAATTTA
>MDTD01192611.1_pt1 | contig 10607 bp, 5 predicted proteins | sample 811221 | NCBI WGS metagenome assembly MDTD01 (sample SAMN05326646, study PRJNA326480) | marine metagenome | isolation source: seawater | place: Pacific Ocean: South West | collected 2011
CCAGCAGGTCGGATTGGCGCGCGATGTATTCGTCGTGCGGGATCACGCGGATCGAGACGGGTGTGCTGCGCCAGGTGACCCTGTGCTCCCACGGGCCGTAGGTGCGTGTGCGTTTGACAAAGCCGAGCAGGTCGGTGGGCTCGGTGTGGTGCGTGACGCTGCGCGTGCGGTCGGTGCTGAAGGTGTGGTTGCGGAGTGTGGCCCGTCCCTGCTCGACGGCGCATGCCAGCTCGGCGGCCGTCGCGCGGATGTCCTCTTCATACAGAGGCACGTACAACGGCAGGGGCGAGCGGTCCCAGTATTCGCGACGGCTCTCGGCGGTCTTGCTCAGGGGCCAGAGCACGCACGACTGCTCGAGCATCCCGCCGGCAAAGCGTGCGCCTGTGCGGTGCACCGCGATCCGTTGCGAGACGCGGGCGCGGTCTTTCTCGACGTAGCCGATGAGCCAGTGGTCGGTCTGCTGGATCACTCGGAACGCGAGTGTCTCGATCGAGTCTTCTTTCGAGCCCAGCAGCACAAAGGCCGCGGTCGTTTCGGGCTGCGGGCGGATGGGCAGCTCGTACAGAGGCGGGAGCGACGCGAAATCGAAGACGGTGTCGCCCTCCTGGGCGTGCGGTTTGTCGTTCGGGTTGTAGCTGACGCCGCCGTTGGCATAACGCACGGTGATGGGTCCGCGCGGCGCGAGGCTGTCGTATTCGCGTTCGTATCGGTCGCGTGCGCCGGGGCTGACGGTTCGGATGCGGTCTTCGAGTTCGCGCAGGGCCAGGGCGCGGTAGGCGTCGATCACGTCGCCGTTGGGCATGACGAGGTACTGGCTCGCGTTCTTCTCGAGCCAGCCCACCTGCGAGCGCGAGACGCGTTCGAGGATGTCCAGGCAGTCGACAGGGGGCTTGCCGATCCGGGGCTGGGCCGCGAGGATCTCGCCCTCACGGTCGAGCTCCTCGACCTGGGAGATCGGGAGCGAGTCGCGTTCGTACTGAGCCCAGGCCGAGGGGGTGAGCGAGACCGACACCGCCAGCGCAGCAGCGGCAGCACGGAAAGGCGACTTCAGTTTTTTCAGTTTCGGAGCCATACGGATACCTCCTGCACAACCTTAGACAGCGCAGGCCGGTCCGCGGTTCGGGGAGGCCTCCTGACACATGGGGGACAATCGGCCCTGTCTTTCTGGTCGGAGACCGGGCGGGCCGGGGGTTTAGGGCTGAGCCCTCAGCCCGTCCATGGGGCACAAGGGCCAAGGGGCACACGGGGCCAATTGCCGGGCACCGGGGCGGTGCGTGGCCGGCGACGCATCCGTTCTCGGCACGCAACGGGTCTGCTTCCAGGGGGTATGGACCGGGACAGGGCGGCTTGTGTTTCAGCGGACTCGGCGAAAGTCTCGTCGGCGTTGAAGGTACCGAGCCCATCAGGCAGATATGTGCATCATGCTTCACACACTCGCCGAGACCGACTGGATCATCTTCATCGGACGCCTGCACCCGATGTTTGTGCACCTGCCCATCGGGATGATCGCGGCGGTGGTCATCGTTGAGGCGATGACGCTCGTAACGAAGCCGAAGAAAGTGAGCACCACTCGGAAGGTGCTTCTCTGGGCGACCGCGGTCTCGGCGACCGCCTCCGTTGTCGCGGGGTGGTTCCTGGCGGACGAGGGCGGGTATCCGGAGGATCTGCTTTTCTGGCACCGGTGGCTCGGGATCGCGTTCGCATCGGTGCTGCTCTTGGGCGCGCTGATCGCGCTGACGCCGAGGTGGAGCTCTGTAGTGGTGCGATCGTTCGTGCTCTTGTTTGCCTTGGTGCTGATGACGGTCGCGGGGCACATGGGCGGGACGATGACGCACGGCGAGACGTACCTGACGCGGTACGCACCGCCGCTGATTGCGAACCTGCTCGGGCCGGCCGGAGAGGCAGAAGAATCCTTGCCGCTGGATACGGTCGAGCAGGTCGGCGATGCGCAGATCGTGATGGCGATGCTCGAGGCGCGGTGCGTGGAGTGTCACGGCGCGAGCAAGCAGAAGGGTCGTCTGCGTCTGGATACGCCCGAGGGCATCGGGACGGTGGTGACCGCGGGCGATCCGTCGGCGAGCGAGCTGTTCCGAAGGATCTCGTTGCCGGCCGATGACTTCGACATCATGCCGCCGGAGGGCGAGGTGATCGCCGACGACGAGGTGCTGGCGGTGATGCGCTGGATCCGCGACGGCGCGGAGATGACCCCCACCCCCACCCCGGCCCCAACCCCGGCCCCGACGCCGGAGGCCGAAGTGCCCACCGAGGCGGCAACGGGCGAGGGCGTGCCCGGCGAGGCGGATGATTCGGTCCCAGCGCCGGATGGGAACGAGGCAGAAACCGACGAGGATGCCCCGTAAGCGGATCGCCATGACGGGCAGCCGCGTCGAGGGTCGGTGAAGCAGCACCACTCGGCAACCAGGGCCTCTGAACGCATGGGCACTGCGCCGAGACGATTGCGTCCGGATATCTCACCCACCCCGGCCCGCAAGCGACGTGTTCATTTCTACAGTGCCCACCCGTCTGGGGTACCAAGCAAGCCTCAGAATGGGGTTGTCCGTGCACTCAATGAGGCGGTTTGGGGGAACCGGTTTCTCGTGTTCAAGCCCCGTACCTCGGCTGACGACCGATAGTTGCGAGCCGACACGCCATCGGCTCGAACGGGGTGCCGACCACGCATGACGCGCACGGACACACAGCCTCAACACGCCAACCCCGCGACGCGGGCGGTGCTGCTCTGCGCGGTGTTCGCGTTCTTTGGTCTGGGTGTGGTCGCGGCGACGCTCCGGCTGCTCGCCTCGCCGGCGCTCGGTGCTGCTCCGAACGCGCTTGCGATCGAGAGTGACGTCCTGACGTTCCTGAGTGTCGCGCCCTTCGCGGCGGCGGGGTTGTTCGCGGCGATGTGGTGGGACGCACAGCGGGATGCCCCGACCCGCGCAGCGGCTGCGGCGACAGGCAGCCCCTATGACGACATCTTCCTGAGCGACGCCTGCAAAGCGCTGACGAGCGAGCTCGATACGGCTTGTCTCAAGGTGCTCGACGAGAACTGCAGCGTGCTCGCCATGAACCAGGCGTGCGTGGATTTCCTGGAGGCCGAGTCCGCCGACCGGTTCATCGGGATCAACGCCACGGAGTATCTGACCCCGAGCGACAAGGCCCGGTACATCGAAGCCATCAAGAAGGCCGCCGACGGCGAGATCTCGGAGGTCGAGTACGAGCTGACGGGTATGCACGGCACCAGGCGGTGGCTGCTGCAGAGAGCCAAACGGATCGAGATCCCCGGGACCGACCCCTCGGTGCGCAAGGTGCTCTGCCTGACCCGCGAGGTGACACAGAGCAAGCTCATCAAGGATCGCCTCGACATGGCGATCGATATCACGCGACAGGGCCTCTGGGACGAGTGGATCCAGACGGGCGAGATCTACTACAACGAGAACTGGTACACGATGCTCGGCTACGAGCCGGGCGAGCTCACGCAGACGACGGCGACCTGGCACGAGCTCGTCCACCCCGATGATCTCGACGCGGCGCAGGCCGAGTTCAAGAAGCACATCCGGGGCGAGACGGAGACCTACCGCGCGGAGTACCGCATGAAGGCCAAGGGCGGTTCCTGGCGGTGGATCCAGGACGTGGGCCGGGTCATCGAGCGCACCGAGAACGGTGTGGCGCTCCGCGCGATCGGCGTGCATATCGACATCGACCAGTCCAAAAGGCTCGAGCACGCGCTCAGCTCGATCGTCTCGTTCCGCCAGATCGATTCGAGCGAGTCGATGCTCCAGCACATGTGCCGGGTGCTCACCGAGGCGCTCGACGTCGACATCGCCTGCATCGCCAAGCTCGATGGTCACGGCGTGCCCAGCGCCCGCGTGATCGCCGGCTGGTCACCCGAGGGCCCCACGAGCGAGTTCGAGTACGATCTGCACGGCACGCCCTGCGAGGTCACCCACCGGAGCGATTACTGCCACATCGAGAACCAGGTGCAGTCGTCGTTCCCGTCGGATCTGTTCCTGACCGAGGTCGGGGCCGCCAGCTACACGGGGCTTGTGCTGCGCGACAGCTCGAACGAACCGATCGGTCTGCTCGTGCTGCTGGACACGAAGGATCGGCGTGACACGCCCGAATCGCAATCGATGCTCAGGCTGATCGGCGCGCGAGCGGCTGCGGAGCTCGAGCGCCACCAGATCGAGGTCGAGCTGCACCGCACGCGCGAGCGACTGCTCTCCTACGCGGACCGGCTCGAGACCGCCACCACCGGCGCCGGCCTGGGCGTCTTCGAGTTCCGCTTCGAGACGGGCGAGATGATCTGGGACGACACGATGCACGATCTCTACGGCACCGGGGAGGTCGAGATCGTGCCGAGTGTCGAGCTCTGGGAATCGCGGCTGCACCCGGACGATCTCGCGCGTATGCAGAGCATGCGCAGGCAGATCGAGGGCGGGCTCGACCACGTCGAGACCAGCTTCCGCGTCCTGCCCGGCGGGGACACGATCAGGTACCTCAGCGTGGCCGCCACGGTTTCACGCCACCCGGATGGCACACCGATCTCGCTGACCGGTGTGAACTGGGATATATCGGATCTGGTCCACGCGAACCAAAGCCTGCTCCGCGCCAAGGAGATCGCCGAGAGCGCCAGCAGCGCCAAGAGCGAGTTCTTGGCGAACATGAGCCACGAGATCCGGACGCCTCTGACGGCGATCATCGGGTACACGGATCTGCTGGTGCACGACGATCAGTACGTGCGTGATCCGGCGATGCTCAGCAGTTCGCTGAAAGCCGTCCACAACAACGCCGAGCACCTGCTGGTCATTCTCAATGACATTCTCGATCTGACCAAGATCGACGCGGGGATGATGCAGATCGAATCGGTCGAGCTGTGCCCGGCGGAGTTGATCCGCGAGGCGGCGGCGATGCTCTCGGCCCGCGCGGTCGCCAAGGGGATCGGGCTCGAGGTGAACTTCCTGACCGAGCTGCCGACCGCGGTGATCTCCGACCCGACGCGGATCCGGCAGATACTGCTGAACCTGATCGGCAACGCGGTGAAGTTCACGGACGAGGGGCACGTCGCGGTGGACGTGTCGTACCAGTCGCTCCCGGACGGCTCGGGTCGGCTTGTGATCGCGGTGCGCGACACGGGCATCGGGATCGCCGCCGACGACGTCAAAATCCTGAAGAACTTCGACCCGTTCACACAGGCCGACGGCTCGACCACGCGCCGGTTCGGCGGGACCGGGCTCGGGCTCAGGCTGACCAATTCGTTCGCCAAGCGGCTCGGGGGCAGCCTGTCCATCGAATCCGAGCTCGGCGTCGGGAGCACCTTCACGGTCGCCATCGAGGTCATGGCCAACCCCGACGGCGTCATGCAGCACCCCGCGCCGGTCGAACCGGGCGAGCATGAGAAGACCGCAAAGCGCAAGACGATCAAACAAGACGGGCTGAGCGGCGTGCGCATCCTACTCGTCGAGGACGGCCCGGACAATCAGAAACTGCTCTCGTACATGCTGGGCAAGGCGGGCGCCAACGTGAGCATCGCCAGCAATGGGCGCGAGGCCGTCGAGATCGTCGAGCAGCTCGGAGAAGCCGAGAAGAACAGCTACGACCTGGTCCTGATGGACATGCAGATGCCGGAGATCGACGGCTACTCCGCCACGGCGATGCTGCGCGACCTCGGTTTCTATGGCCCCATCATCGCTTTGACGGCTCACGCGATGGAGGGCGACCGTCAGCGCTGCCTGAACGCGGGCTGCCAGGACTACCTGACCAAGCCTGTGCCCTCGCGCGTGCTGGTTGAAGCGTGCCAGAAATGGATCGGGTGGGAGTGGACCCGTCAGGCCGCGGCCTGAGACGGGAGTCTTCCCCCGCGACTACCCTCAGCCATGAGCCAAGCCCCCCAAGAGAAACCCATGGTCGGCATTGTGATGGGCTCGACCTCGGACTGGCCCACGATGAAGCCGGCGTCCGACGCGCTGGCCGAGCTGGGCGTCGCGCACGAGTCGCAGGTCGTCTCGGCGCACCGCACGCCCGATCGGCTGGTGGAGTACGCCAAGTCCGCCGCGGACCGTGGGATTCGGATCATCATCGCCGGCGCTGGCGGGGCGGCCCACTTGCCGGGCATGGTCGCCTCGATGACGCACCTGCCTGTCCTGGGCGTGCCCGTGCAGTCGAAAGCGCTCAGCGGGCTGGACTCGCTCCTCTCGATCGTGCAGATGCCCGGGGGCGTGCCCGTGGGGACACTTGCGATCGGTGAGGCCGGCGCCAAGAACGCGGGGCTGCTTGCCGCCCAGATGCTTGCCACGACGGACGAAGCGCTCGCCGAACGCGTCAAGGCCTTCCGCCAGAAGCAGACCGACAGCGTGCCGACCGACCCCGCCTCGGGCGCTCAGCCCGGGAGCACGAAGTGAGCGACGCTCCCGTGCTCGGGATTCTGGGCGGGGGTCAGCTTGCGCAGATGATGGCCAGGGCGGCAAGGCCCCTCGGCATCTCGTGCATCGCGATCGACCCGAACCCGGACGCCTGCGCCGCCAGCGACGCCGAGCTCTGGGTGAATGCCTACGACGACACAGCGGCGCTCCAAAGGCTCGCCGATCGCGCCGACGCGGTGACGTTCGAGTTCGAGAACGTGCCGGCGTCGAGTCTGGAGATCCTCGCCGAGAAGGTGCGGATTGCGCCCAGCGCCGAGGCGCTGCGTGTGTCGTCGGACCGGATCGTTGAGAAGCGGTTCTTTGATTCGACGGGCGTGGCGATCGGGCCTTACCGGGAGGTGTCGAGCGCCGACGAGCTGAGAGCCGCGGTGCGCGAGCTCGGGTTGCCCGCGGTGGTGAAGTCGTGCTCGGGCGGGTACGACGGCAAGGGCCAGCGGGTGCTGCGCACAGAGGCGGATGCCCAGGCTGCTGCCGACTGGATCGAAACGACGCGCTGCATCTACGAGTCGTTCGTCTCGTTCGACCGGGAGCTCTCGATCGTGGCGTGCCGATCGGGCGACGGGGACTTTGTGACCTACCCGCTTGCCGAGAACACGCACGAGCAGGGGATGCTGGTGCGGAGCATCGCGCCTGCGGATGTGACCGATGAGACCGAGACGCAGGCCAGGCGCGCGGCCCGCAAGATCGCAGAGCGGCTGGGGTACGTCGGCGTGTTTGCGATCGAGTTCTTCGACGTGGGCGGCAGGCTGCTTGCCAACGAGATGGCGCCGCGCGTGCACAACACGGGGCACTGGACGATCGAGGGGGCGGGGGCGTCGCAGTTCGAGAACCACGTGCGGGCGGTGATGGGCCTTGGGCTCGGGCCGACCCGGGCGATCGGGCACTCGGAGATGCTCAACATCATCGGCAAGCGTCCCGGGGCGGGCGTGCTGGAGGGGATCGAGGGCGCCCACTTGCACGACTACGCCAAGGCCGAGCGCCGGGGGCGGAAGATCGGGCACATCACGGTGACCGACCCCGATGCGGGGCGGTGCCGGGAGAAGGCGGAAGTGATCCGAGGTCGGCTGCGGAACGAGTTGCCGGTGGACTAACACATGGGCGGCGGGACGCCGCCCCTACCGGGAGAACTCCGAGAGTTCCACCTTCACTGCCCCACCGCGGATCAGAGGCATACCATGTGCCCACGCCACCTTAGCTCAGTTGGTAGAGCAGCGGTTTTGTAAACCGCAGGTCGTCGGTTCGAGTCCGACAGGTGGCTCTTTCTCGCTTCGGCTCAGTCTTGTGGCCTGAACCCGCCCCACCGCTATTCGAGTTTGGCCTTGCCCACAAGCTTGGCGTGCGCGCCGTTGCCCGATTCGTCGATCAACCACGGCCCCATCTTGCGGTCCATGTCAAAGAGCAGAACCGTCGCGTCGTCGGTTTCCCACTGATCCGCGGGCGTGACGGCCTCGCCTGTGTAGCGGGTCGTGCTTGAGAGGCGGACGGCTTCGATCGTGCCGGTGAACTCGCTGGTGGGCTGGCCCGCGCCGCTCACGTCGCCGCCGATGATCAGCGGGAGCGAGTTCAATCGTCGTGCGCCAGTTTTGTCATTGCTGGCCACGAGCTTGCCGTCGAGGTAGAGCCTGGCCTGCGATCCGTCATAGACGCCCGCGAGGTGGTAGCGCGTGCCCGGCTCCAGGACGGCTTGGTTCAGATTGGCGTTCAGGTAGCTGCCGCCGATATGGATCGAGAAGCCCGGCTTGCCGTCGGTCACGAAGAGCCCGTACTCGCTGCCCTCGGTTTTGGTGACGAGGCCGCGACGCCCGTTGTAGTCCTCGCCCGTGAACCATGCCTCGAGCGTGAGCGGGCCGTCGGGGAGTTTGACCCAGTCGCTCTGCACGACGCCGCTGGAATGACCATCGAGCACGAGCGCGAGGTCCTCAGTGGCCGTCGAAAGTGAGTCCACGTCGAGCTGGACGGGCACGTCGGCCTCGATCGTCGGGACGCGGTAGCGGTGGCCCGGCAGGAGCATCTCGGCGTCAACAAGAACGGCCAGATCGCGGTAGGTGTCGTCGAGCCCGCCCGAGTGAGCGACCTGGAACGAGGCGCGGAGTTCTTCGCCCGGTTCGAGCGAGCCGTGGAGGTGATCGGGCCAGGCGACCCACCGGCTGTCGCGTGACTCGGGCATGAGCGTGTAGTCGACGGTGTACTCCGTCGGGTTGCGGAAGCTGAGCTTCACCTCGCCCTCGCTGACGCCGGTCGAGTCGATCGAGAGTGCCGGCGAGAGCGTGACGCTCTCACGCGCCAGCTGCATCGCCTGATCCGCGACCTCGCTCGTGAGCTCGCGGACATCGATGACCTGCCCGACGGGGAGGGCCGCGTGCGCGACCTGGTTTGGGCGGACGGTGACGATGTTGTAGTGATGGAGCCATCCCGCGTCGGGGACGACCTTGTTCTGGTGTCCGCCCACCGTGGCGAGCGTGACATACTCGATGCCGTCACGCGGGTCGTAGCGCATGCGGTGGATGTGTCCTGCAAAGACGGCAGAGACGTTGCCGGCCTTAACGAGCATGTCGTGAACGGTGTTCCACGAGTCGCCGTAGTTCCCGCCGATCCATCGCGGGTGGTGCATGAAGAGGAAGACGTGCTGTGCGTCCTTGCCCTTGTCGAGCATCTCACCCAGCCAGGCGAGCTGCTCGGGGCTCATCTCCTGCGAGGCGGCCTTACGGAAGTTGCGCTCGCCCGTCTCCGGGTTGCCCTCGTCGGTGTAGAGAATGATGAAGAAGCAGTTCTTGTGCTCGAAGGCGTACCAGAGCGGGCCGAAGTGCATCTCGTAGTGCGGCTCGTGCTCGTCGGGGGTGCGTCCCTCGCCGCGGTAGTAGATATCGTGGTTGCCCGCGACGGGGAACCACGGGCAGATGAGCTCGTCCATGACGCCCTTGAACTCGCGCATCTGCGCCATCCAGGCGTCCGTCTCGTTGTAGCCGTCGATCATGTCGCCCACCGTCATGACGAAGTCGGGCTCGAGCAGGTTGGTGTCGCGGACAGCGTCTTTGAGGATGTTGATGCCGGAGTCCGGCCCGCCCGTGCGGTCGCCGTAGACCACGAACGAGAACGCGTCCTCCTCGCCCGGCAGGGGGAGCACAATGTCGGAGGAGCGGTTCGTGAAGAATCGGCTCCGGTCATCGGCGGTCGCGTGGTCCGGGTTGTGCTTGTGCAGGTGTCGGTCGTGCGCCGGGGCCGCGCTCTCGTCCTGGACTTCCTGGGCGAGCGCCACAAAGGTCGGCATGGCCGCGATGAGAGTGGCAACGAGCGCGCGAATCGGTGTGTGTGACATGTGTGATCCCCTGTCAGTCACAGAAATGTACTCGGGATCAACCTCGCCCGCATCCGAGTCGCGCAAAGGCATTGTGCAGATTCAGTCGACCTGCCGGGCGGGGTCGGCCTTGTCCGTCTTAGGACCCGAGACAAGACGCGTTGTTTCGCGGGCCATGATGACCACGCCCATCACGACCAGGAAGATCGCAAACGCCCTGCGCAGCGCCCGCTGGCTGATCCGCCCGCCCACGGCCTTGCCCACGAACGTCCCGCACGCGCCGACTCCCACGAACATCCCGATGATGCCCCAGTCGACATACACCCCGTCGCCAGCCAGCCCGGTGGTGTAACGCACGAACGCGACGGCTGAGTTGGCAGCAATCACAAGCAGACTCGTCGCGACGGCCCGGTGGATCGGCAGCTTCCCGAGCAGGACGAGCGCGGGCACGATCAGGAAGCCGCCCCCCACGCCCACGATGCCCGTCATGATCCCGACGACGAGGCCCTGCAGTGCGATAAGCACGGGCGCGGGGCGTGCGTGCTCGGGGTCGGCCACCTGGTCTGCATCCGGCGAATCGGTGACGGGCTTGGCTCTGGACTTGCGGAACATGAACGTCGCAGCCGTGAGCATGACGAGGGCGAAGATGATGAGCTGGACGGTGTTGTCCATCCACGCACCGATGATCGCGCCGAAGAACGCGCCGAGCATGCCGGGCAATCCGAAGATGAGCGCGGTGTGCCACTCGACAAGCCGCTTGCGCGCGTGCGGGATCACCCCCACCGCCGCGATGCCGCCCACGATCGCCAGCGATTCGGCGATGGCGATGTCGCCCTCGCGACCGAGCATGTAGACGAGCAGCGGCAGCGTCAGGATCGACCCGCCCGAGCCCA
>MDTD01111116.1_pt1 | contig 10606 bp, 8 predicted proteins | sample 811221 | NCBI WGS metagenome assembly MDTD01 (sample SAMN05326646, study PRJNA326480) | marine metagenome | isolation source: seawater | place: Pacific Ocean: South West | collected 2011
AAGGGAATCTCCATAAACTAAAATCGACTTCAAAAAATTTCCTCATCTTTCTAAAATTGCTACAACCGTAGCAAACCAAGTGACCCAAATAAATAACTTAGTGAGTGAATGTCAGGTAATCTGAGTTGGGGTTTTTTCTTGTTTATGGAAGGTGTGGAACTTATGGAAGGTTTGGAACTGATTTATTATTAGGGGCAGGGGTTATGCGTTCCATACAGAGGCGTAGGGCTAAGCCATCAACTTCTAGGGCTTCGGAGATAGCTTTTTATGTAAGAGCCTCAGCTTGGACTGCCAACAACTTCTCAATCGCTAATGTCTATTTTTTTCTAGCGCGTTTAAGTCTGCCAAAGTTTCCTAACGTAAATTTACCATCCGTATTTCTACCGTTTTTCATGGTCAAAGTTTAATATTTATTCCAATCAATAAATTTTAAATACATAAAATTAATTTGGGTTGAAAAACTTGTTACAAAACCTATTCTGAATGGTTATCGATGGAATCTATTTTTTGATTACTCCACTTTGAATTTTTCATTTAGTGTCAGTTAAGAGTTCATTGATGAAAGTATCTCATTGCGCACCATTCTAGTATTTTTTGATACACTTAACAGATCGGCATTAGGCGCTTACGGTGGAACTGAGGTAGCAACACCTAACTTTGATAGATTTGCTGTACGAGCGCAATGCTTCGACAACCACTATGCTGGATCCCTACCATGTATGCCAGCACGACGAGACTTACATACTGGACGTATGAACTTTATGCATAGGTCTTGGGGCCCACTTGAGCCTTTTGATAATTCTCTTCCGGCATTATTAAGATCTGGTGGGGTATTTTCGCACCTTGTGACAGATCACTTCCATTATTTTGAGGATGGTGGCGCTAACTACCACACGCGCTACACGACCTGGGATCTTATTAGAGGGCAGGAATATGATACATGGAAACCGCAAGTTTCACCAAACATTCAGCGCTATAAAAAATTGTATTCAAATAAAAATTATAATGATCCAAGCGAAGATAATCGCTTGCAGCACCAAGTGAATCGCGAGTACATAAAGATTGAAGAAGAGCACCCTGGACCACGTTGTGTGAATGCAGCATTGGAATTTCTAGACGTAAACAAAAATTCAGATAATTGGTTCTTGCAACTTGAGTGCTTTGACCCTCATGAACCGTTTTTCGTTCCTGATCATTACAAAGAAAATCTGCCAGAAAGTGGGTATAATGGGCCTGTATTAGATTGGCCACGCTATGGACCCGCAGAATATGAACCCGAAGAGGTTGCAGAATTAAGACGCAACTATCATGCACTGGTAGCAATGTGCGACACACACTTTGGATATCTTCTAGATTACCTTGATCGACATGATATGTGGAAAGATACAGCTGTAATTGTAACCACCGACCATGGCTTTTTGTTGGGTGAACACGACTGGTGGGGCAAAAATACGCCGCCCTACTTTGAAGAAATTTCTCATATTCCTTTAATGATTCATATTCCTGGAGATTCTGAATTTTCAAGTAATCGTAACGATTGGGTGACTCAAACTCATGACTTAATGCCAACAATCTTAGATTTGCATGGCGTCAAAATTCCAAAAGAGGTATGTGGTCGGTCAGTTCTTAAAGCAAAGCCAGCCGATAGAACTGCAGTCTTTGGGCAGTTTGGCGGACCTATAGGCGCTAGTGACGGGCGGTATGTTCTGTATCTTTACCCTTCGTCCATTGAGCAGAAAGGCCTCTTTGAGTATACTTTGATGCCTTCTCATCTTAAATTGCCGTTTGGTTTGGACGAACTAAAAAATGCCACCCTTGCTGCGCCGTTTAATTTTACTAAAAGCACTCCTCTGTTGCGGGTGCCTGCAGAAAAAGGACAGAACAGACGTCCTCCAGGCAACCGCTGGAAACAGATGAAATTTTTCGAAACAATGTTATACGATATAAGATCTGATCCAGAACAAATGTGCCCAATAAACGATAAGATTATTAAAGAACAGCTCGTAGCAGCTATCATAGAAACTTTAGAGTCCCATGATGCGCCACAAGAACTGTATGAGCGATTTGATTTCAAGCGCTCTCAATTTAACCAAACTTTAGGAGAAAACCAGAATGAAATATTTTAAAACTTTCTTATTGGGAAGCTTCCTATCAGCTTCGCTTACTAGTTCTGCCGCCTTGGCAGAGGAGATAAGAATGCTAATCAATCAGTCTCCTTGGCTGAATGGTTTCATTGCGATGGTAGATGAATACGAAAAACAAAGTGACAACACTATTGAATTGGATGTGACCCCATTTGGTGGGATGCTCGAAAAGACACGGAATTCGATTCGAGGATCAGAAGCACGGTACGATTTGATAGCGTTAAATGCAGGTGGACTTGCAGAACACTATTCTAGCGGTTTTATGAAACCACTTACCGAAATCGATCCAAACTTCAAGCTTGAAGAAAATTTATTGAAATTTGGAGGGTCAGTTGGTTGGGATCGAGCTAACAAAGGCTTTTCAAGCGATGGTGAGATACTGGGTGTACCTATCAATGGTAATGTACAAGTTCTCTACTATCGTACTGACCTATATGAGGCGGCCGGTTTAACCCCACCAGAGACTTGGGACGAGCTTATAGAAAACGCTAAAGCTCTAGCCGACGAAAACACCTATGGCTATATACCGCGCGCCTCTCGCGGCTCAATAATGTATAACTTTACATCTTGCCTTTTAAGCCACGGTGGATCGTATTTTGCCGATCCATCTGGAGGCGACTATAATGTAACTATTGCTTCAAAAGAGGCACTTAACGCATTAAATACTTATATCAGACTTGGGCAAGAGGCAGGGCCTCCAAATCCTGGTTCCATAGCGCAGGCCGAATTGATTCAATTATTGTCTACTGGAAAGGCCGCGCAAGCTATAGCGGTAATTGCCGCTTACGCGAACTTGAATAACCCAAATAGTTCGATCGTTGCAGGTAAGATTGGCACAGCGTTGATACCTTCAGCGCCTGGCTACCCACATGCTTCCTCGGCAGGACATTGGCAGGCTGGAATACCAAAGAATGCAGCCAAAGAAAAGCAAGTTGCAGCTCTGCATTTTTTAAACTGGTTCCAGCAGAAAGAACAGCAATTATTTTACGTTCGAGCTGGCGGAGTCCCGGTTCGTAAAGACTTAGCAGAATCGGGAGGTGATGACCCAGCTTTTGACTTTATTCCTGCATTTTCAGCTAATGCATCTGTTAGCCAAATGATTTCACCTTTACCAGAGGGAAGCCAAATTAAAGACGCAATTTCAGTTTTCTTGAACCAAGCTGTAATCGGCGAGCTTACTCCAACGGAAGCTCTCAACAAATCTGCTGATGCGATGCACCAAATTATGATCGATGCTGGCTACAAGGTTAGTGAGCCGTCGAAACTATAAAACAAAGCAACTTGGGTGCAGAAGAAAATGCTGCACCCAATGGTAACTCAAGCGTAAAGGATTTTGTTGTGGCAAACTTTTCGATTTCCAATCGTAACGCGTTCTGGCGTATTGGATCACTGCTTCCTGCTGTATTGATGCTTATAGTTTTGACGATATATCCAGTTTTCAACCTTATTGGGCTAAGTTTCTCTGAAGTTGAGTGGATTGACGGCAAATCTCAGTCTGATTTCATTGGGCTCGCGAACTATGAACAGTTATTCAAGCATGAAACAGTTTATTGGATTGGCGTGCGTAATACAATTGTTTTTGCAATATGCGCAGTTACAGTACAAATGCTATTAGGCTTTTCAATGGCTTTGGCAACTCAGAAAGCCTCAGGTATCACTCGGGCAATGCTAACTGGTGTCTTCCTTTTGCCAATAGTCATGCCCCCAATTGTAATTGGAGCAATGTGGCGTCTGTTGATGGGGCGCGAATTTGGTCCTATTAATGAAATAATAAAAATCTTCGGATTTGGTCCAATTGATTTTTTGGGTAATGCGGATATTGCGCTGACCTCAGTTATCATAGTCGATATTTGGCATTGGACTCCTTTCGTTTTTCTTTTGATGCTGACAGGGCTTGAGAGCTTAGACCAAGAAGTTATAGAAGCCTCACGATGTGACGTAAAATCACCTTGGCAGGAAATTCGTTACATAACAATTCCACTAATGCTTCCAACGATCCTAATAACATTGGTTCTTCGCCTTGTACTGAGTTTTAAAGTTTTCGACGAAATTTTCCTTTTAACCGAAGGAGGTCCAGGTACTGCAACCGAGGTTATTAATTTTTCTATCTATCGAACTTTTTTTGCCCAAGACCGGGTTGGTGTTGGCTCAGCCATGTCGCTTTTAACGCTCGTAGCTGTTGCCATTCTGATTGTGGTTGTCAACTTATGGCTCCAGAAGCGACGCGCAAAAATTAAAGAAGCAATATCATGAATATACTGGGTCGCAAAAGGCTATTTAGTGGGCACTTAGTTGGCTGGGGCTATGCGTTAATCATTCTTGGACCTATGCTTTGGATTCTATCCAACTCGTTTAAACGACAGATCGACATCTTAATGGGTACCGGTCTGACAAAGCCAGTACTTACAAATTATAATACAGTTCTCTTCTCGCGGCAGTCAGATTTTCTTATGAATCTCTGGAATAGTGCTATAGTTAGTGTGACCTCGACCGTTTTAGTACTGGCCATTGCGACGCTCGCGGCTTTTACAATTCTTAGGCTGGAGCCTCCAAAATGGGCAATTTTACTCCTGATGGGCTGGGCTTTAGTGTTCCACATGTTGCCAACGCTAACGTTTGTGGGTTCTTGGTATGTAATGTTCACCAACCTTGATCTTCATGGTACCTTTAGTGCGCTTATACTGACCCACTTAGTAAATGCATTGCCGCAGACTATGTTTCTTATGACAGGGTTTCTTATGAATATCCCCAAAGAGTTGATACATTCTGCACGTATAGATGGGTGCAGTTATGGACAAGTTTTTCGCCGCATTGTGGTACCTTTGTCCTATGGAGGCTTAGCAGCAGCGGGGGCACTGGCTTTTATCCAATCTTGGTCAGACTTTGCCATCGCATTAAACCTTAGCGACAAAGATACAATGACAGCTCCAGTTGCCATCGCCACCTTTGCTCAGGAGTACCAAATTCGCTATGGTGAGATGGCAGCGTCTTCAGTGTTGTCGATGATCCCCGCTCTAATAATAATCCTTTTTGGGCAACGTCTTGTTGTACGCGGTTTGATGGCTGGAGCACTAAAATAAAAGGAACAGTTATATGGCAAATTTGAAACTTGTAGGTATTCATAAAGTTTATGGAAACAAAGTCATAATACCCAAAGTTGACTTGTCGATCAAAGGTGGAGAGTTTATGTGCCTTGTTGGTCCTTCAGGATCTGGTAAGTCGACGCTTCTGCGCATGATTGCGGGACTTGAATCAATTACAAGAGGCTCTGTGTTTGTCAACGATGAGGACATAACCACAACAGATCCTTCTGACCGCGATATGGCCATGGTGTTTCAAAACTATGCTCTTTATCCTCATATGACCGTACAAGAAAATATGAGCTTCGCCTTGCGAATGCGCAAAGAAGATCCCAAACTTATTGAGGAACGGGTGGCTGAAGCGATAGATGTGCTAAATCTCAATGGATTGGAAGCCCGAAAGCCTGCTGCACTTTCTGGTGGGGAACGACAGCGCGTAGCTATGGGGCGATGTATTGTGCGTAAGCCAAAGCTTTTCTTGTTCGATGAACCCCTTTCAAACCTAGATGCCAAGCTACGTACCGCTACGCGCCACCAAATTCGCAGATTGCATGAGAAACTAGAAGCGACCTCAATTTTTGTTACACATGATCAAGTTGAAGCAATGACTATGGCAGACCGGATCGTTCTGTTAAACTTTGGCGAAATTATGCAAATAGGTACACCGCAGGAGTTATATCTAGAGCCGAAAAATCGGTTCACCGCTGGCTTCCTCGGCTCACCCGAGATGAATTTTTTTGAGGGCACACTTACGTCTACCTCCCGTGGTTTTATTCTAGAAGGCGCAACACGACTTTATTTGCCAGCTTCTAAGATTCGAAAAAAAGCACTTTCAAAAATAATAGGAGCCGTTCGAAAAGTTGAAATTGGCGTCCGACCGGAGCATTTTACAATCGCGAAACAAAATGAACCCGAAAGCATGTCGCTGCCAATAGCTGGGCTGGAGTGGTTAGGGCGTGAGGCTTTTGTGTTTGGAAACAATGCCGCTGGGCGAGAAGTAATTGTCCGTGTTGCTACGGACGAAACTAACAAGTCTAATCTACCCCACCCTGGCGACCTTATAAATGTCAATGTAATGTCTGACAGCTGGCATATCTTCGACCCAGATGATGGTGCTAACCTTATTCATAGCTCGGATTCATGATTTCTATCTTTGGGCGTAATTGGACTCGCGCGGAGCTTGAATGTCTGATCCCCGATCCCGATCGCTTATTTGGCATTAAAAGGGTGCAACAGATTGAGGGCGGTGTTCGTGGCAGTCAAACTCTTCAAATTGATGCAGGAGCAGGGCTAAAAATTGAAATTTTACTTGATAGGTCTTGCGATATTGGCGCGGTTTGGTGCAATGATGTTCCATTCTTCTGGGCAGGACCATTACAAACCAATTTTCCTGCGGGAGAAATTGGTAAAAACACATCGCTATATGGGCTAATGCAAACCTGCGGGTTCGATCACATTCGTCAGGCAGAAACTGTTGAAGGAAAATCATGGCCAAAACATGGAAGTATAATGAATCTTCCGGCAAACCTGCTAACAGCTCGCGCTGTTTGGGAAGGTGATAGCTGCACTTACCGGATCGAGGCCGAGACAGTAATGTACAATTTAAAAGACGGAGGCATCAAGCTCCGCCGTATAATTGAAATACCATTCGGTAAGAGAGAAATTAAAATTTTGGATGAGGTTAAAATTATCTCTGGTAGCATGCCTTTAATGGCAATGTATCATGCCAATTTAGGGTTTCCGTTTTCTTCTGAAGGTGCCAAACTGATGCTGGATAAAAAGGATATAACTTCCAAGGTTCTGTATCAGGATGGAATAACTACTCACCCAACCGATAAAAGAAAGAATATAGTAAAGTTGATCTCGGAATACGGTCCTGCGTTAGATTTGGAGTTTGAGGGATCAACTTTTCCCGTCTTGCAGGTGCTGAGGAACTTTAAGCCTGGAGTTGGCCTTGTTTGTCTAGAACCAGCAACTCATGAAAGACTTTCGCGCGCACAACTTATGTCCAAAGGGGATCTCCCAACAGTTGCTACTGGCGAGAGTTGCCGTTTTGGAACAACATTTCGGTTTTATCCTATTGGAATGTAACAACCAAAGTTTTATCCCATCTTTTCAAGATATATATTTTAAATCACTGGATCAGAAATTTTTTTAGTTTAATTTTTTGAAATAATACTGAGATGAGAAAAATAGTAACAAAGACTTAAAATCATTTGTAAATTAATTATTCTCTCATAATAAACCTATTACTTACTGACTTTTTATATTTATTTTTAGGTACAATCGAAAATTATGCATTCAATATTTGAGTATGTTGGTAGATACGGTGAACGCTACTTTAAGGCGATTGCAGTCCGATTGTGTTACATAAATATTTCTAAAATAGTGATATATAAATCAACCAGTCGAAGCTTTTAAGCCATACCAAGTATAGCTTTCCTGTGGGGCATCTATCTCTCTAAAGATATCGAGCAAACCCGCGTATAACCTGCTTTCGACAACAGCATCTCGAATTGGTGATTTTTGATTTGGATCATCAAAAAGGTCATAAAGCGCAAAACCCTGATCTTGGAAAGTTTGACCATCATGGTTCGGTACCCTCATGGCCTCTTTAAGCGCTGCAATCTTCATTAAAGGCATGCCCTTAGTGAAGTTAAAAGCTGGTACCATACTTGCAGTTGCCATCTCAGCACTGGTAAATGGTTCACGCATGTGTTGAGGATTTAGCGTGTATTCATATAAACCTTCGCCCAGCACATCTGGTGGATAATGAAACATCATATATTGGCCATCAGTCACGCCAATCGGACCACCAAATATACCTGTAGCCACAATGCGACTCTGCAAAGGCTCATGCAAAAGTTGCATTAACGAAGTTGCGGTAACTTCTGAAGGAATATTGCAACCATAGATATCCAATATCGTTGGCATTATGTCGCCAGTTTGCGTCAGTGCCTCATTATGGGTTCCAATCAGCTCAGTTTTTTCAGGATGATACAAAAACAAAGGAATGTGAACGATCTCTTCGTAATACGGCATCCTACACTTCCCCCACCATTCATGCTCGGACAAAAGAAAGCCATGATCTGTAGTTAGGATAAGCGCTGTATCATCCCATAGGTCATATTCGTCGAAATAATCCAAAAGAACCCCTAGATAGTAATCACACATCCTGACAAGTGCAGCATAATTGGCACGTAGCTCGGCTATTTCTTCTGGCGCCTCTGTAACGCGCTTATAATCAGGCCAATCCATTATATGACCGGTATAATTACTATCGCCCTGCTTGCGGAACCGCTTTGGTGCGAAAAAAGGTTCATGTGGGTCAAATAATTCAAGTTGTAATAGCCAGTCGTCAGCTACTCGGTTATCATTTAAAAACTCTAATGCTGCAGCAATACAACGCGGCGTTGGTTGGTCTTCTTCGACTGCCATATATTCCCGGTTGATTAAATGCTGCACACGTCTAGGTTTTGCAACTGGATCATAACTATGTTGTGAATACCTTGATTTGTAATCCTGAATAGGAGGGGAGACCTTTGCTTTCCAATTGTCATATTCTTGACCTCGAATAAATTCCCAGGTGTCGTATCGGGTATGATAACCCGAGCCACCATCTTCAAAATAATGGAAATGATCAGTTATAAGATGTGTATGCACCCCATCTCTTGATAAAATTTGTGAGAAGGAGTTATCGAACGGTTCCAAAGGTCCCCAGCTACGATGTGGAAAAGACAGGCGACCGGTTTGAAGGTCACGCCTAGCTGGCATACAAGGAAGGCTCCCAGTGTAGTGTCGTTCAAACTGCACTGAGTGCGAAGCCAATCGTTCAAAATTTGGTGTATCAATTTCACCGCCATAACACGAAAGTGCATGACGATTAAGCGAATCCATCAAAACAAAAACTGTGCGCATTGAAACCTTCCCATATTTACCTTCGCTAGCTCAAAACATGACCGCTACAAATAAGAAATTTGCGTTCGGCTCACCGGAAGGTCTGCGAACTCACAAGCGGCGGTTCATGCCCACATGATTAACTTGACACATTCAAATTTAGAATTTTAATATAATTAAAAATCATTACGATAACTAATAGTTATTATTAATTAAAATAGTTTCGGTATTGCATATGCGTGAAATCTGGCGGCTTAAACATTTTTTAGGTGTGGTTGAGGCCGCATCAATGCACGGCGGTGCTCGCCTTCTCAATATTAGCCAACCAGCGCTCACAAAGTCGATACGTCATCTCGAGGAAAGATTAAACACAAAACTGCTCACGCGGTTGCCTCGCGGTGTAAAAATGACAGACGAGGGAGAGTTGCTTTATAAGAGGGCAAGGGAAATCGAAGCCTCTTGGAACGCTGCTCTGGTAGAGATAGGAGCCCAGACGAAGGGGCAAAATGGTGTTATGAAGATTGGTGGTGGACCGGTTTATTCATTGATTCACTTTCCGGTAAGTCTAGCTCGTTTACAAAAAAACTTCCCGAAACTCAGAGTTGAACTTTCTTCTGGACCTGCTAGCGAACTAATCCAAAAACTAAGGAAAGGTGATCTTCTTGCTTATGGTGGAGGTATTCCCAGTGAAGAAGAAATAGCCGATATGAATTTGAAAAGTGTATATCTTTATGAACAAAAAAACTCTTTATATGCGTCAAAAAATCATCCGATTTTTTCGAAAGAAGACTATAATGAACAAACCACTTTAGAATATCCTTGGCTTTGTCTTTTCAATGCCCAACAGGCCAACCAAATCATTAACAAATACTTTGAACGACGAGGACTAACTGTGCCAGATTTAGCCATTGTCTCAGCTTCAATAGATTTTGCTTACAAAATGATAGACAAGCACGAGTTCTTGGCTTGTCTCCCTACCCCTATTGTAGAAGACAATCCTGAAATGGGTCTTCGAAAAGTGACATTAAAGGATTTCGACTGGAGCATTCGAACTGGATTAACATATCAGAAAAGTTCCAGCAGCTTTCGACCACTCAAGCAACTCCTATGTGATTTACAAAAACTTGCAACATGAATTTTATGGGTCACATGCAACTCTAAAGCCACTGTGCCCAGCGGAATTTGTTGGTTCACTAGGAATGCGGGAGTGCACATGATATCTATCGCAGTAGCTTTCGTGACAAAGATATGAACCTCCACGCTGGATTCGCTGAGTTCCATTAGCTGGGCCTTTAGGGTCTCTTTCTGGCAAGCGTTTTGGCGAAGGGCGTGGTCCATAGAAATCTTGTACCCACTCCCATACATTGCCTGTCATATTAAACAACCCAAAACCATTTGGAGGAAAGGCATCAGTCGGCGCAGTGCCATACCAGCCGTCGTCTTCTGTATTTAAATTGGGAAATTTTCCTTGCCACGTATTCATAT
>MDTD01169056.1_pt1 | contig 10606 bp, 10 predicted proteins | sample 811221 | NCBI WGS metagenome assembly MDTD01 (sample SAMN05326646, study PRJNA326480) | marine metagenome | isolation source: seawater | place: Pacific Ocean: South West | collected 2011
CGTCCTTCCAGGCGCAGAGTCTCTCGACGATCGTGGCAAGTGGATCCATGGGGCGAAACACTATACCGACGTTGTCCCGGTTCTGCCAGTGTCTGCTGGCTTGTCGCGAGAAAGAGCCCGCCGTCCGGGGCTTGGCAACGATCTCGCAATCGCTGGAACTTATTCTGCGCGCCGTAGCTAGGCGTGGACTGTCAGGTCACCGCCGCGAGAACATGTTCTTCGTGACCAGCCACATCATCGCCGGATATTCGTCCAGGCGGCGGCGGAGGTACTCGATGGCGAGGTCCCAGCCGAGCGCAAAGGGCACATACAGCCGGCACTTGACGCCTTGTCGGAGCAGATCCGCCAGGAAGCGGTCGCGCGGGACGCCGTAGAGCATCTGGATCTCGTATCGGTCAGGCCCGACGCCGGTCCGCGGCACCACGTCTTCCAGGAAGCGGCGAACGCACTGCACGTCGTGCGTCGCGAACTCGACGTAGTGGCCGCGCTTGAGCAGCGCCTCGGCCTGCTCCAACAGCCTCGCCTTCATCGCGGCCTTGTCGGTCAGCGCGACCTCGGCCGGCTCCTGATAGATGCCGATCACGAGGCGCACGCGGGTCCCCTCGGGGAGCGCCGCGAGATCTTGTTCGGTGCGGTTTAGCCGCGTCTGCAGCACGCACCCGACGTTTCGCGCGCCCTCCGCGTGGAAGCGCTGCAGCGCGTCTAGGGTGAAGTCGGTCCACTGGCGCCCCTCCATGTCGACCGAGACGTCCACGTCTGCGGCCGCCGCCTTCTCGATGATCTGCCACATGGCCTCTCTCGATCCCGCCGCGTCGCCGCCCTCATGCAGCGGCCGCGTCGTGTAGGAGGACGGCTTCAGCGAGAGCGTCGGACGGTCCGCGGCCGGGGTGGCCGCGGCAGCGTCGACCATGTCCATGTAGGCCTGAACGTTCCGATCGACCTGCCTCTGCTCGCGGATGTCTTCGGCGAGCAGGTCGAGCGTCGACAGCAGGCCGCGTTCGGCGCGGAGCCGGCGCACGGCCTCCATGGCCTTCTCCAGGGAGTCGCCGGCGACGTAGGGCTTCGCGAAGAAGCGCACCAGCGAGGCTGGGATGATGCGGATGAGGGGATTCACGTGGCAGGAGAAAGGATGCCGAGACGGACGTTGGGAACCAACCTTACAGACAGGTCGCCGCCCGGGACCCCAGGTGAAACAGAGGAGCGCGGCGGGGAGATTCTAGAGCAGGGATGAGAATCGCCAACCGGGCCTCGCGACCTCGACGGACGTTCCCTTTGTCCGTCGTCCGAAGGCGCGCGCGGGATGCACGGAGGCGGCGCTTCCAGCGCGCTCGGCAGCGCCTTAGCCGTGCGCCGTCGCGACCTCTCCGGCGTCCCCAGCCTCCGGCGGCATGGCGCCGGCGAGCGCGGCCGCGCCAGCCTCGGCCTCGTCCAGATCCGTCGAGGACCACAGCACGTCCGCCAGACGCTCGTGCAGCTCTTTGCGCGGATCACGCAGCAGGCGCTCCAGCAGCGACAGCTCGGACGCCTCGTCCGGCATCCGGGTCTGGATCAGCGGGTGCTCGCGGCTCGCAGCCTCCCAGCGTTCGCCTGACAGCGGCCGGTAGCGGCAGAAGAAGCCCAGGTGCCAGGGGAGAAACCTCATCGCCCGCTCCTTGCCCTTCTCGTCGTCGCGGAAGTGCTCCTTCATCTTGCCCGCGAAGTCGAAGTAGACGCCGAGGCGCTCGCGCGCGTCGGGTTCCCAGGCCTGCTTCTCGGCGATCTCGCGGAAGATCCACGGCTTGATCAGCGCGCCGCGCCCGATCATCACCGAGGCGACGCCGCTCTGCTGCCAACGATCGTGGGTCTCAAACCACGTGAGCAGGTCGCCGTTGCCGATGACGGGGATCGACCGCTCGGACGCGACCTTGCCGATCTCGTCCCAGTCGGCCGCGCGCGTGTAGCGCTGCTCGCGCGTCCGGCCGTGGATCCCGACCGCGCGCGCGCCAGCCTCTTCACAGACCCGCGCGACCTCGCTCGCGTTGTATTCGTCCTCAGACCACCCGAGCCGGATCTTGACCGTCACCGGCACCTCGATGCCTTCGACCATGCCTTCGACCAAGCGCGCCAGCTTGTGCGGCTTGCGCAGCAGCGTCGCGCCCATGCGCCGCTTGACGATGTCGTGGATCGGGCAGCCACAGTTCAGGTCGACCCACTTCGCGCCGCGCTCGGCCGCGGCGTTGCCCGCGCGGACCGCGTCGTCGATCCGCGAGGCCGCGATCTGGGCGCCGAAGCAGGTCTCTTCGTCGTGCTTGCGGAGCAGCGCCAGCTCGCTCTTGCTGCGCTTGACCACCTGGTAAGCGTAGGCCATCTCGCCCATCGTGACCTCGCCGCCGTGCGCGAGGCACAGCCGCCGGAACGGCAGGTTGCCGCCTTTGGTCAGGGGAGCCAGAAAGACGCGGCCGCGAAAGTCCATGGGGCGGCACTCTGGCGGTTCGCCTCGGCGCTGTCCATGGGCAGCCTGCAGCCGTCGTCGAGCAGGGGCGCGCCCCGAACACCTCAGCGGCTGCGTCGGAAACATGCCCGACCGCAGCACGCACGCCCGGGCGACGCGACGGCCCCGCTCCCGCGGAGTTTCATCGCGCCTCGAGCGTTTGCCGCTGGCCTTCGCGTCGACGATTCCGAATGATCCGGACCCCCTGCGCGCCCGTAACGGCGCCGACCTCCAGCAAAGACATGTCCAACCTACGCATCCTCCCTCTCGCGCTCGCCCTCGCCCTGCCCGCCGTCGCCCAGGACGACGCGAAGCCCAAACACGACCTAAAGTTCGCCTTCAAGCCCGGCACCGTCGCCAACCAGGTGATGACGCAGGACATGACGATGACGATGAGCATGGGCCCCCAGGACATGGTCACGACGATGTCGATGAGCATGTTCCAGACCTACACCGTCAAGTCGGTCAACGACAACAAGGCGTCCATCGAGCAGAAGGTCACGCGCGTGAAGGCGACGATGGACAACCCGATGCAGCAGATTGAGTACGACAGCGACGAGGAAGGCTCAGACCCGGGCATGCTCGAAGGCCTCGCGGACCTCGTCGACCAGAAGATGGAGCTGAAGCTGTCGGACCGCGGCGCCGTCAGCGACGTCAAGGCGCCCGAAGACGTCGCCGGCCCGGGCGGCGTCGACTTGGAGGGAGCGCTGTCACAGATCATCGTCAGCCTGCCAGAAGAGCCGGTCGCCATCGGCGATACCTGGACGGTCAACCAGAAGGTGCCGATGGGCCAGATGGGCGAATCTGCGACCGAGGTCACCTACAAGCTCATCAGCGTCGACGACGCCGTCATCGTGCTGGATCAAACGCTCAACCTGAACGCTTCGGACATGGAGGCGCCCCAAGGCATGGAGATCGCGAGCGCCAAAGCGAACGGGCGCTACACCATCGACCGCCGCACGGGCTTGCCCAAGACCTACAACCTCGACATGACCGTGACCATGGAGGGCCAGATGGACATGGCCATGGAGGTCAAGGTCACCATGAAGCCAGCTCCCAAGGTCGAGAAGGCGCCGGTGACGGGACCGAAGAAGGGCGCCGGCGAGGTCGACGACACTCCGAAGAAGGACGCCCCGAAGAAGGAAGGCGGCAAGTAGCGGACCGCGCGCCTCAGCGCGCGCGGACCTTCAGGAACCCGACGGGGTCGCCGACGACGGCGGTCTCGACCAGCTCATCGGCCGCCTCGGACGCGAGCCCGAGCGCGTCGCACTGCTCGAGGAACCAGGCGACCTCTTCCGCAGACGTCGTGACGCAGCCCGGCGGGGTGAGCCGCGCGACCAGGGCGGCGGCCAGGGCGCGCGCGTCTTCTCGCTCGGCTGCGAACTGCTCTAGCTGCAGCTGTACGGGCGCCATGCGACCGTAGCTGACGCCGCTCAGCATCGGCCAGCGCTCCGGGTCGGTGAACACGCTGACGCAGCCGACGTGGTCGTAGCGCCGCTCGCCGGCGACCTGCACCGCGTCGCCTGCCTCATAGCGGACGCCGACCTGCGGCGCCGCCTGGGCCAGCGCGGCGTTGAGCAGCGCGCACTCTTCGGCGATCAGGTTCGCGGCGGTGACCGCGCGGCCGAGCACTTGCTGCTCGGCGATCAGCACGGGCAGCTCGGCGACCCCCGCGCCGACCCATAGCGACGCCCCGCCGCGCGGCACGTGCAGCGCCAACTGGCGCGCGAGCTGGACGCCGAGCTCGACGACCGGCTGACGGCGCGTCGACCAGTGCTGCGCGCCGTCTTCGTGGAAGTAGATCTCCCCCATCGCGTGCCAGTCGACCACGTCGAGGACACCCCGCGTCGCCTGCTCGACCGCTCGCCACTGCGCGGGAGACGTCACGCGCTCTTCCCCGCTTCGCCGATCTCCTTAAGCCGCGGCCATGAAAAGATCCCGGTGCGGTGGCCGTCGCTCCAGCGGAATGAGAGCCCGTAGCGGCCGACGGGCTCGACGTCTTGGATCGTGATGTTCGCCGGCACGGTCGACGGGTCGAGCAGGGCCGCGCCGGTGTGTTCGTCGACGCAGATCGCGCACGGACACGCGAGCCGCAGCTCGCGGGCCAGGAGCGCCGACACGCTGCCGTCCTGCCACTCGATGCGCAGGAACGCCGGCGAGGCGAGGTCGGCTTTCTTAGGCTGAAGTTGGTCCATCGGGTTGGCCTTCGCCGCTTGCCAACGGTCGGCGGATGCCGGACAAGGAGAGCATGCGGCTCGGAGCGCTCATTCTGGCAGGTGGGAGGAGCCGGCGCATGGGTCGACCCAAAGAGTCGCTGCCGCTCGGCGACACCACCATGCTCGGCTGGCAGTGCCGCACGCTGCTGGCGTGCGCAGCGCCGGTCGTGGTGATCGGTCGCGGCGCTGGGCAGCAGCTGCCGCCGCTGCCTGCGGACGTCGACGTCGTGTCAGACGAGCTGCCGGGCGAGGGCCCGCTGGCGGCGATCGCCGCCGGGCTCCGACACCTCCGCGACGCCCACGGCTTCGCCCGCGACGACGCGGCGATCGCGGTCGGCTGCGACCAGCCGTTTCTGACGGCGCCGATCGTCGCGGGCCTGCGACAGCGCTTGGGAGACGCGGACGTGCTGATGCCCCGCGCCGAAGGCAAGCTGCAGCCGCTGACCGCGATCTACCGCGCGTCGGTCGTCGACGCCGCCGACCGCTTGCTGGCCGCGGGCGCGCGCCGGCCCCGGGCGCTGGCGGACGCCGTCGAGAGCCGCGTCGTCGAGGACGCCGAGCTGCGCGACCTCGACCCCGAGCTGCGCTTCCTGCGCAACATCAACCGCGACGAGGACTACCGCGCCGCCGTCATCGCCCTGAAGCGAGGTCCAGGAGCGCGCTGAACGCGGCCAGCTCGCTGCTGCCAACCGCGAGGTGGTCGGCTACAACACAGCGGCCGTGACCGACGACGCCCCCGCCCGCTGCCTCCGCTGCCTGCGCCCGCAGGCGCTGTGCTACTGCAGCGGGCTGCCGACGGTCGCGAGCCGCACGCGGCTGGTCGTGCTGCAGCACCCGCACGAGCGCACCCACCCGTTCAACACAGCGCGGCTCGCCAAGCTGTGCATGCCGAACGCGCGCGTGCACGTGCCGACGCCGGGCTTCACCGGCACGCTGGAGGCGCGGGTCGACGTGCCCGAGGACACCGCCGTGCTGTTCCCTCACCCCCAGGCCCAAGACCTCGCCGACCTCGAGCCCGCGGCGCACCCGTCGGCGCTGGTGGTGCTCGACGGGACCTGGAGCCACGCCAAGCGCCTCTACCGCGAGAACCCGTGGCTGCAGTCGCTGCGGCACGTCAAGCTGCGACCGACCGCCCCGAGCAACTACCGCATCCGCCGCGAACCAAAGCCCGAGTACATCTCCACGATCGAAGCGATCGTCGAGGCGCTGCGCATCATCGAGCCCGAGAACGACCGGCTCGGCGAGTTGCTCACGGCGTTCGACCGGATGATCGACCAGCAGATCGCGCACCGGGCGACCCGCCGCGTCAGCCGCTACCGCAGCGCGCGGCCGCGCGAGCGCAGGGCGATCCACCGCTTGCTCTACGACCCGCGCCTGATCGTCTGCTACGCCGAGACGGCGCCGGTCGACCCCGCGGCCCCGCCCGACGTCGGCCGCGAGCTGCTGCACTGGGTCGCTGCGCGCCTCGACACCGAGCAGACCTTCGAAGCGGTCCTCTGCCCCAACCACAGCCGCCCGAGCGACGAGCACCTGCGCCACATGGGCATCACGCCGGCAGAGCTCGCCGCTGGCGAGCCGATCGCAGCCGCGCGCCGGCGCTTCGCCGACTTTGCGCCCGACGGCGCGCCGTTCGCGAGCTGGACGCCGACGACGCTCGCCTGGGGCCGCCCTGTACTGCCGAACCCGTTTGAGCAGACGATCGTCAAGTCCAGCTACTGCAACCACACCCAGCGCAACGCGGGCCTGCTCGAGGAGGTGGTCGCGCGCGAAGGTCTGACGCCGCCGCGCGTGCCGTGCCGCGGCCGCGCCAGCCGGCGCCTCGCCTGCACGCTCGCGGTGGCGCGGTGGCTGCGCGCCCAGCAGGCCGCCGCTACGTCCTGAACTTCGACCCAGCGCGGTCGCGCTGATACCCTGCCGACCATGCGACTGACCGTGCTCGGCTCCGGGACGGCGGTGCCGGTGCCCGACCGGCTCCCCGCCGGCTACCTGATCGAGCACGAGGGCGGCGCGGTGATGGTCGACTGCGGCCCCGGCACGATCCGCCGCCTCGCGAAAGCCGGGGTGACGCCCGAGCAGCTCGACGCGGTGCTGCTGACCCACTACCACCCCGACCACTGCGCCGACCTCGTGGCGCTGCTGTTCGCGCTGCGGTCGCCGCACTATCGCAGGCGCGCGCCGCTGACGATCTACGGCGCGCCCGGCCTCCGCCGCCTCGTCGCCAAGCTGACGGAGGCGTGGTCGTGGCTCGCGCCCAAGAGCTATCAGCTCGACCTGGTCGAGTGGCTGCCGGGCGAGGCCTCCGTCACGGGCCTCAAGGTCACCGCTGTCCCGATCCGTCACACGGCGCAGAGCCTCGGCTACCGCGTCGAGGGCGAGCGCGGCGTCCTCGCGCTGGCTGGCGACGCCGACACCTGCGACGAGCTCATCGAGCTCGCGCGCGACGCCGACGTGTTCGTCTGTGACGCCGCCACTCCTGACGACGCCAAGCTCGACGGCCACCTCACGCCGGGCCTCGCCGCCGACTACGCGCAGCGCGCGAACGCGCGCCACCTCGTGCTGACGCACTTCTATCCCGCCTGCGACGGCGTCGACCTCGAGGCGCAGGCTCGCGCGCGCTTCGACGGCGACGTGACGGTCGCAGCAGACATGCTGACGCTCGCGGTCGGGCCGCGCAGCTGAGGCGCGAGCGAGCGCGCCTCGGCGACTCTTTACGTCCAGACCGCTGCGTCGCCTCTGGCCGTGACCTCAGCGAACGGGCACCATGTCGTCCTCCGCCACACCATCACAATGAGCAGCTCTCTCCAAGTCGAGGTCGACCGCTTCATGGACGGCCTCCGTTCCAACAACCCACATCAGCCTGAGTTCCAGCAGGCCGTGCACGAGGTCTGCGAGTCGGTGATGCCGCTCGTGCTCGACGACGAGCGCTTCCGGCACGCGAAGATCCTGGAGCGCATGGCCGAGCCCGACCGGATCATCACGTTCCGCGTCTGCTGGGAGGACGATCACGGCGACGTGCACGTCAACCGCGCCTTCCGCGTGCAGTTCAACAACTCGATCGGCCCCTACAAAGGCGGCCTGCGCTTCCACCCGACCGTCAACAAGTCGGTGCTCAAGTTCCTGGGGTTCGAGCAGGTGTTCAAGAACGCGCTCACGGGCCTACCGATGGGCGGCGCCAAGGGCGGCGCCAACTTTGACCCCAAGGGCAAGAGCGACCGGGAGGTGATGCGCTTTTGCCACGCGCTGATGACTGAGCTGCACCGTCACATCGGCGAGGACACCGACATCCCCGCTGGCGACATCGGCGTCGGCGCGCGCGAGATCGGCTACCTCTTTGGGCAGTACAAGCGCTGCGAGAACCGCTTCGTCGGCACGATGACCGGCAAGGGGCTGACCTTCGGCGGCTCGCTGGTCCGCAAGGAAGCCACGGGCTACGGCACCGTCTACTTCGCGCAGCACATGCTCGAGCGGCGAGGTGACGGGCTGCACGGCAAGAACGTGGTGATCTCTGGATCGGGCAACGTCGCGATCTACGCCGCGGAGAAGGCCATCGAGCTCGGCGGCAAGGTCATCGCCCTGTCGGACAGCGGCGGCTTCATTCACGACGCCGACGGCGTCAACGCCGAGAAGCTGGCGTTCGTCAAGGAGCTGAAGGAGGAGCGCCGGGGGCGCATCCGTGAATACTGCGACCGCTACCCGAACGCCAAGTTCCACGCGGGCGTCGCGCCGTGGGGCGTCCCCTGCGAGGTCGCGCTGCCCTGCGCGACCCAAAACGAGCTCGACGCCGACGCGGCCAAGACCCTCATCGGCAACGGCGTGCTGGCGGTCTCCGAGGGCGCCAACATGCCGTCGACGGCTGAGGCTGTGACCGTGTTCCGCGACAACCGCGTGCTGTTCGGCCCAGGCAAGGCCGCCAACGCTGGCGGCGTCGCGGTGTCCGGTTTGGAGCAGAGCCAAAACTCGCTGCGGCTCGCCTGGGGACGCGAAGAGGTCGACCAGCGGCTGCAGGGCATCATGACCGAGATCCACGAGACCTGCGTCCAGCACGGCCAGGACGGCGACCACGTCGACTACGTCACCGGCGCGAACCGCGCCGGGTTCGTCAAGGTGGCCGAGGCTATGCTCAGCTACGGCGTCATGTAGCGGCGCGACCGTCGGGCTCTGAGCCCGACCGACGGCCTCTGGCCGCGGCGCGGAGCGCAGCGAATCAGGTCTGCGCGCTAGGCGCGAGCACGTCGGCGACGGCTCGCAGCAGGTCCGCCCGACGGAACGGCTTGCCGAGGATCCCCTGCATGCCGGCGGCCGCGACCGCGGCGGCGTTGTCGGCGGTCACGTCCGCGGACACGGCGAGGATTGGATTGGCGAAGCCCGCCGCGCGGATCTCGCGGGCGGCTTCAACGCCCGACGTGCCGGGCATGTGACAGTCCATCAGGACGAGGTCCGGAGCCCGCGCGGCGACCGTGTCGATCGCCTCCTCGCCGGTCGTCGCGACGATCAGCTCGCAGCCGCAGCTCCGGAGCATCGCGCGGCACAGGGTGCGGTTGATCGGGTGATCATCGACGATCAGCACCTGCATGCCAGAGAGGTCCAAGTCGACTGGCGCTGCCGGCGGGCTGGGGGCGACGCGTTCGCAGCGCGGGTGCCGCGTGACCACGGTGAAGGTCGTGCCTTGGCCGCGCTGCGAGGCGACCGAGATCTCGCCGTGCATCGCCTCGACGAGTCCTTTGACGATCGACAAGCCGAGGCCCGTGCCGCCGAAGCGCCGCGTCGTCGCGGCGTCCGCTTGCCGGAACGCGTCAAAGATCCGGTCCGTCGCCGCGCGCGGCATCCCGCAGCCCGAGTCTGCCACCGTCCAGGTCACCTGCACGTCGTCCTGCGCCGCAGCGACATCCGCAGTCAGCGTGATCGCGCCCTGCTCCGTGAACTTAACCGCGTTGCTCAGCAGGTTGGCCAGGACCTGCGCCAGTCGGTTTGAGTCGGCTAGCGCCCACGCGCCTTGCTCGCCGCGCAGCTCTGACGTGAGCGACAAGCCCTTCTGCGCGGCCGCCGCCGCGAACGACGACGCCGCCGCCTCCACCACGTCCTGCAGCCGCGTCGGCCGAAGCTCGAACTCCAGCTCGCCGGCCTCGACGCGCGCGAAGTCCAGCACCTCGCCGATGACGCCCAGCAGGCGCTCAGCGGAGGCCTCCGACAGGCTCAGGAGGTGCTGTTGATCGGCGTCGAGCGTGGTCCGTGAGAGCGCGTCGATCGTCCCGGTGAGGCCGTGTAGCGGCGTCCGCAGCTCGTGGCTGATCTGCGCCAAGAACGCCGTCTTGGCGCGATCTGCCGCCTCGGCTGCCTGCAGCGCAGCGCGGAGCTCTGCTGTGCGCGCTTCGACCTGGACGCGCACGCGCTCTTCCTGCGCGCGCAGCCGCTCTTCGGCGATGCACAGCGCGCGGGCATGGTCTTCGATGACGCCCTCGAGCTCGAGGCGTCGAGCGCGCTCACGCTTGAGGCGCTGCTCCCAGCGAGCGTCTTCCATCACCCGTTCCTCACCCGAGCTTCGCGCCGCCTGCTTAGGCGGGTGACGTCTTCAGAGCTCACCAAGATCGCGCGTTTCATCCTCAGCGTGCGCCCCCGATCGCGTCGTCCGCGTCGTCAGGCGTCTCCTTATGCATCGACAGCGACGGCTAGCGTCGCTTAGCGACTGCGGCCGCAGGCGTCGCAGAACGAGAACGCCGCCTGGAGACCCGCGATGCGCGCCTACGCGCGCCCGCGCGCCCTCGCTGCCAAGGGCGGGTCGGCGACGCGTTCGACGACGAAGAAGCGGCGGCGAGGCGCCCCACCGAAGACGCGCACGCCTCCTCCGTCCAACCATCCGCCTCGCCGTATGACCGACCCAAACGGCGCGGAAGCCGCATACGCCATCGCGAAGTATCTCCCC
>MDTD01144781.1_pt1 | contig 10605 bp, 6 predicted proteins | sample 811221 | NCBI WGS metagenome assembly MDTD01 (sample SAMN05326646, study PRJNA326480) | marine metagenome | isolation source: seawater | place: Pacific Ocean: South West | collected 2011
ATATTTCTCAAGCGGAATATCAATCAACTTGGCAATAGCCGACTCATTTTCCCGAAAAGGTTCCTGTGCCAAATACGAAAAAAGAGTCGCATCATGGCCAATGTAACCCCCCTCATTAAAACGTACATCGACAATCAAATGCTTCGCTTCTACCTGCTCCCTAATTACTTCAAAGGTTTCCTTTAGGAATTCACGATACCTTTGACGCCCCTTCTTCCGAAGACCAAAATCAAAGGAGTTAACTGACAACAACCCAACATGCTTTTCGATCCATTTGAACTCGAAATTCTTGAATTCACCTCTTGCAGAATGGCGATTAACCAAACGCTTCTGAAGTTTCGAACCGGAAAGAGCAGGTAACTTTATAGTCACAGGCTCCTTTTTACCAAAGGGAATGTATTGGATTTGGTATTCTTTTGAAACGCCAAACACCAACCGGTAATGCAGTGCAAATTCGTCGGCCAACATCCGGTATTTCATGGTCTGATTATATCCATCAGACCGAAGATAAGGCAGCAACTTGGCCAGAACCTCTGCCATGGGCTGCTGGTTAATCGAAACCAGCTCTGACCCCAAAGGAATATCCTCATTCTCCAAATCCACATATGCCTTGCGGTTCAAAAAGAAAACCGGCAAGGGGAAAAGCCCTTCCTCGCGGCTGAGTTGATTTAACAACTTTGGTGGAAAATCAAAATAGGTATGACCGCACTTTACCATCTCAACCACGGGCGCCACCCGCAGGTAAAATTCTTTTCGGGATAAAGGTTTATCAAATGATTTTACTGTCGCATCAAAAACCTGATCAAACTTCTCCTTTGAGGTGTAAAGATAGAGACTGGGATGCGCTTTCTCAAGGGCTTCACGTAGGACCGCAAAGTCCTCGATTAATTTAGCCGCTGCAATCTTTTCATCCAGCCGAGGAACCGACTTCTTACGCTTTACCCCCTCACTGGGAAAAGGCAGGGCTACGATAAAGATCAACGTGCAGACACTGACCAGTAAACGTATTTTCATCCGGCTTCAAGGTAGGTCGCCCTAAGGTCGACTGCGGCCCGCATCAATAATGCCCTGTAACTCTTTTTTCATACGGGTAAAAATCTCAGGATACTGATCAGCAACATTTTTCTTTTCCTGAATGTCTTTACTGAGATCAAACAAGGCAAACTGTGGGGCCGCCTGATTGGCAAGTTTATTGGTCACAACAACATTGCGCTTGCGCTTGGAGTCGTGACGCTGGAGTTTCCACTTACCGGCGCGGTAACCGTAATTACCCCATTTACCGTTATCCTGCTGCACCAAATGATCACGGCCTTTCGCACCTTTTTTACCAAGGAGGGCATCAAGGAGATTAAAGCTGTCAGGCACCGATGCCTTGGGCAATTTCACACCAGCAAGGGCAGCAAAACTGGCAGCCAAATCGATGGTGCAAACCATTTCATCAGACACCGCCGGTTTAATTTTACCGGGCCAATAGGTTATAAAAGGCGTACGGGTGCCGCCCTCGAGCACACTATATTTACCTCCACTGAAGGGGCCGTTGGGTGAGTGATCGCCCATCTTTTCCAACGCCTCATCCTTGTATCCATCATCCCCCACAGGGCCATTATCCGAGCAGAAAACAATCATGGTATTTTGGGAGAGCTTTAAGCGATCCAACGTCTTTACAAGCTCCCCCACGCACCAGTCCAGTTGCACAATTACATCACCCCGATAACTCAGAGCAGATGTACCACGAAAACGTTCATGCGGAATACGTGGCACATGCAGATCGTGCGAGGAGAAGAAGAGGAAAAAGGGGTTATCCTTATTAGCCTCAATCCACTTGTTGGATTGCTTGACCCATTCATCAGCCAAATCTTCATCACGGAACCGTGCCTTATGACCGCCAGTATAAAAACCTATGCGACTAATTCCGTTATGTATGGTGGAATTATGCCCATGACTCCAGTCCATCTTTAAAGTGTGCCGGTGCGTTTTGCCGGTGGGATGGTCCGGACTTGGCTTCTTTGTTCCAACCCACAACGGATCCTTGGGGTCCAAATTTTTAACGCGGTGATTTTCCACATACACCTGGGGAACACGGTCATTGGTAGTGGGCAAAAGAAAATTATAGTCGAACCCAATCTCACGCGGTCCGGGTTTCAGTTCTCCATTCCAATCAGGGCCACCGGGACCGCCTAAACCCAAATGCCATTTACCAATAACCGCTGTTTTATAGCCCGCCTTCTTAAGCAGACTTGGCAAAGTTTCCGGCCCCGGTTTAATAACCGCCGGACCATTGGGAGGAGCGATACCGGTGCCCGCCTGACGAAAAGCGTATTTACCTGTAAGAAAAGAAAAACGTGTAGGGGTGCAGGTTGAAGCAGAGCAATAACCACTGGTAAAGCGAACGCCGCCCGCAGCCAACTTATCGATGTGCGGTGTCTTTAGGTTCTTTGGCTTGGCCCCGTAGCAACCCACATCGCCGTAACCAAGGTCATCAGCCATGATGACAATAATGTTGGGTTTTTCTGCCGCGTTTGCAGGCGCGGTAAAAAACAAACCGCCCATCATAATAACAGCGAAACGGGTGAGAAGTAAAAATACAGTTTGGTGTTTCATGGAACTGGCAAAGGATGCAGGAGGTTTACGGCCGATTCAAGATATGAGTTCACCAAAACCACCAAACTTTTCCGATCCACAACCCAAAGTAATAAAAAATCGCCAATAAAAAACGATACTACTTACTACTTCGGCGGTTTGGCCTCGCGGATAATGGCGCCGTGTTCGTCATTCAATATTAGGATTGCAAAGGATTGTATGGCATCCAAATCGACCATATTTAAACTTACATAATTAAAGCGACCACGCAGATCGGTACACCCATTCTTGTAAAAGCGCACCTGTCCGTTGGCGAGCTTCCCGTAAACCTTCACGTAAGTTTTGAGCAATGACTTGCCCTTGGCCTGATCAATCACGCAAACTTGACCATAGTTTTAAATCATCTGCACAGCCAATGTGTTGGCATAGTAGGCCTGATTTTTGCGAATGCCTTTAGCTCCGATCTCCACCATTACTCCACTGCAAAATTATTCAAAAACTGTTAACCTTTTCACATGCCCGAAAAACTCACTGAATGGATCAGAGAAGCCAACCGTATCCTTATCTTTACCGGTGCGGGCATTTCCACACCCAGCGGTATTCCAGCATTTCGCGGTGCGGGCGGTATCTGGACCACACGTCAGCCGGTTCTTTACCAGGACTTCATGACTAAGGAATCTGCCCGGACCGAATACTGGCAATATAAACTCGAACTTTGGGAAGAACACGGAGATGCCCAACCTAATATTATTCACGACTCCATTGTGGACCTTGAAAAAGCCGGCAAGGTGGAGATGATTGTCACCCAAAATGTGGATGGGCTACATCTTGCTGCAGGAACCAGTAGGGATTTACTGGTTGAAGTCCATGGTAATGGCACATTGGTTGAGTGCCAAAGTTGTGGTTTAAAAGAATCGGCACAGCCCAGTTTTGAAAAATTTAAAAATGAAGGGACATGCCCAATCTGCAAATGTGGCGGTTACCTCAAACCTGCCACCATCAGTTTTGGGCAAAACCTAAAAGAAGAGGATTTAAGGCGCGCACAAAAAGCTGCCAATTGGTGTGATTTAGTAATTGCACTGGGCTCTACCTTATCAGTTAGTCCAGCTAACACCATTCCACTGATAGCTGCTCAGGAGGGCACTCCATATATCATCATCAATCGAGATGAAACCGATCATGACGATTTAACTCAAGTCACCTTACGTCTGACAGGAAATGTGGAGAACCTCTTTCCACCAGCAGTAAAAGAAGTTTTATAATTTTGAGGATTTACTATTCCTTCACCATTGGCTTTGAATTATTCAAAGTCATGGCCGGACGTTGTTCTTTACCTTGGCGAAGCTCGTTGCCGAGAGTTGCCTCGGCATGGGCGACTAGTCCGCGCATCTTAGCCATTACCTTGGGGTTACCCCCAGCAACGTCTATTTTCTCTGCTAAATCCGTTTTCAGATTCACCAACTTCCCCGGTCGCCCGCGCCCCATGTTGTCGGGCGTAGTCCAAGCGGGGAAGGTATTCTTAAGAGGTAAATGCCACTTCCAATCCCTCCATCGCACCGCCTGCAACTGCCGCCGACGATAGTAATAAAACACCTCGTACGGTGATTGGGCGCCACGCACCCCTGTGAGCAAAGGGGTAATATCATGCCCGTCTATCTTATTCTTCGACAGTTGACCACCGCTCAGCTTCGCAAACGTTGGCAAAAAATCCATCGTGCTGGCCATCCAGTCACAGATGCTGTCAGCAGGGATACGCCCCGGCCATCGGGCAATCATTGGTACACGCATACCTCCTTCCATGGTTCCACCCTTGGCGCCGGAGAGCGGCGCATTCGATCCTCCATTACGGCCGTTGGAACCATTATCTGAAGTGAAAATAACCAGCGTATTTTTATCCAAGTCAAATTTCTTTAGCGCATCCATAATCTGGCCGGTTGACCAATCGATCTCCTCCACAGAATCACCATAGCGTCCGTTGGCACTCTTACCGTGAAAATTCTCGGAGGCAAACAACGGTAAGTGTGGGAAGGTATGAGGCACGTACAGTAAAAACGGTTTTGATTTGTTACGCTCGATAAATCTTACCGCCTCGCGGGTATAACGCTGCGTAAGCGTGGCCTGATCGGCCGGGGCCTCAATCACCTTGGTTTGTTTCACCAGCGGCAAAGGAGGATCACCCCGACGACGGCTGGCCATGTCGTTGGAATACGGGATACCATAGTACTCATCAAATCCATGCGCCGTAGGCAGATGTAGCGGTTGATCCCCAAGATGCCACTTCCCAATACAGGCAGTAGCATACCCTTTTGCTTTTAATACTTCAGGCAGTGTTTGTTCATCAGTATGCAAGCCGCGCCGACTTCGCGGAATCAAAACCCAATGACCCGTAAAATCTTCGTGCATCCCCACACGCCTCGGATAACAACCGGTCATTAAACTTGCGCGTGAGGGAGTACATACCGGACTGGAAGAATAAAAACTGGTAAAGCGCATACCCTCCTTTGCCAATTGATCAATCTGGGGTGTGCGATTCTTTTTAGATCCGTAACATCCAAGATCACCATATCCGAGATCATCACAAAAAATAAGAACGTAATTGGGCGCGGCAAAAACCGAGGCAAATGAAACAAAGAATGTAATCAACAACTTCATAAATAATAACCAAAATTATCTCTACGCGAGAAAACCTTTCAAGTCACCTGTACTATCGCCAAGCCGTTTCACTGGGCAACCCATGATTTGAGCCATGGAAACCCAAAGGTTGGCAATGGGAGTTTCCTCGGGATGCTGATCATACCGATTGGTTTTTAATATGCCCCCCGCACTACCTGCAATAACGGTGGGCAAGTTCGTGCATTCATGAAGCATGCCGCTACTCAAGCCTGAGCCATAGGTGAACATCATATTATCAAGCAGCGTGGTTTCCCCTTCCTGAATCGCATCCATCTTTTGACTTATACGCGCGAACTGACGCATATGAAAATGATCAAGCTTTTCCAGGTCAGCCAAAACCTTGGCGTTATTCTGGTTATGAGTCCATCCATGATGATCAATCGGTTTTACAAAAACATCCTCAAACATTAATGGAGTAGACCATCGTTCCGGGGCAACCATCATTGTACAGACCCGAGTCAGATCTGTCTGCAATGCGAGCACCATTAAATCGCCCATGATTTGTATATATTCATCACGCCGCATGGTGGTCCACAACTTTTCAGGCTGCTCAAAATTAAAGTCACGAATATCCACCTGACTTTTGGTGATCCGTTCGATTTGCTGCTCTACAGTCCGAACCGATTCCATGTATTCATCAAGCTTGTGACGATCCAACCGCCCCAATTTGCCATGCAAATCTTTGGCATCAGCCAAGACCAAATCAAGGACACTGGCATTAGCCTGATGCTCCTTAACATTAAACAAACGCTGAAAGACCTTACGAGGGTCTTTGATGGATCGGGCTACATGTCCGTGGCCATACCAGGAAATATTATCAAAATAAACTGACTCACGATTATCTGTAAAACTATTACAGGAAAGTTCCAGTGAGCGAAACGGGGTGGATTTCCCCGCCGTATCAGCGATTACCTGATCTATGGTACGTTTGAGCGGGTAACCCGCAGGTGACAATTCATCCGGAGCTGCAGTACTTAAATAACAAGCACCTGCCTGAGCATGACCATCAGTCCCTGGAACCTTTACCCGCCCCAGATTGCTAAAGAGCGAAACTTTATCCCGTACGGGTTGCAGTGGCTCCAATGTAGGACTCAAAATAAAATCATTTCCAGCTTCTGAGGGATGCCATGCTTTTTGTGCAACCCCATTTGGCGTATAAAAAAACGCCACGCGCTTGGGCGCCTTGGCTCCTGCCGCACCGCGTGCTCGCATGGCATCCAGAAAAGGCAGTGCCAATGCTGCCCCACAACCCCGAAGGAAAGTCCGACGCGCGATTTGATTGTGCTTAAGGACGTTCATTTAAGCTCATTCTGGTTAGTTTTATGACTGAAAGGCACACTCTTGGCAATCTCAACTACCACTGTAGAAAACCGTCCATGATCAGCCACAACCCGACGCGTAATTTCATCAATAGCCGGCTTGTCGGTTACCTTCAACTCTCTTCCAAGTGCATAACTAAGTAGGTGCTCACTAAAAGCCCGCATAAATTTTTCCGGCCGATCCAAAATGGCATCTTTAAAAGCAGTAACATCCTTAAACTCCGCCTCACCAAAGAGTTTACCGCTGGTATCAATAGAAAGACCACTGCGATAATTGTCACGCCAACGACCAATCGGATCATAACTCTCTAGAACAAAACCAAGAGGATCTATTTTGGCATGGCAACTGGCGCATGTTTGATCTGAAGCATGCTGCTTTAGTCGTTGGCGAATAGTTAAGCCCTTGGCTTCGATCTCAGCATCATCAGCCTCAATCTCTGGCACCACGTCAGGTGGCGGCGGAGGTGGATCATTAAATATCACAGTTGCCACCCATGCCCCACGCTTGATCGGACTGGTCCGCAAGGGAGTCGCAGTCATGGTTAATACTGCAGCAGTAGTAATCACCCCACCTTCACGACGGTCAGTTAGTTCCCTTTTACTGAAGTTCTGGGTAAAAGTATTGAATCGACCTCGGTTTCCCTTTTTCCCAAAAGGCGCCTCAGCTTTGGTATACCATGCTTGTAATTCATCAGACCGGAAAGAGTAATTACTATCAATGAGAAGCATAATAGACCGATCCTCAATTTGCACACTTTCAAATAGCAACAATGGCTCCACCATCGTTTGCAACCCGAATTTCCATTGCTCACAACCAATCCTAGAATAGTAAACCTCAAAACGATCGAAATCCGGAACCGCGGTAATAAGTTGATCCAACCGCAGCCATTGTCGGGCAAAGTTCTCAGCCAGCGCCCTACTTCGAGGATCATTTAACATCCGACGCACTTGTTCTTCCAACACGAATCCTTTTTTTAATTCACCATTTTTTGCCGCAATTAATAATGGTTCATCCGGAATACTGCTCCACAAAAAAAGTGCCAATCGTTGTGCAAGCTCATAATCACTAACGGCTGTTTTATCGCCTGCTCCCATTTTTCCTTCCACCACATAGATAAATTTTGGGGATGCTAGAATTGCGGCAACAACCGACTTCATCGCCTGCTTATAAGATCCGGTTCGTTTCTTTTCTGCATTATGAAACATAACGTAGCGTTTCAAAGTCACTTCATCTACAGGTCCTCTAAAAGCGCGCTCAAGAAAAGCGCGTAAGCGCAAATCGACAGGCTTACCGTCATCAACAAACAAGGCTTCACGCAGGCCAGTATACCCATCAAACTCAGGAGCATTCACCACCGACCGTCCTAATTTCAACAGGCTTTCAAGAAGGATTGGAGGCACGCTCAATTGCTCACCCTGATTATTGAAACCATGCTCGGCCTGCAAATCGATGGCAAAAGGATCAACCCCTTTAAGGATCTGCTTCTCTACAATATTCTTTCCTAATGTGCGATTACCTGCATTTACCACATCTGGCATACGACCCGTGGCAGGATCAAAATAGTTTGTGGAACGAATTACCTTCTCAGGCAGTGGATAAATATCCCCTTTAAGCTTCAGTAAATCTCGAACAGCATTATTATATTCATACCGGTTTAAACGCCGCATCACCACCGGCTCCAGAGTGGTGCTATTTGAAACATATTCATCAACCACATCTTCAAAAAATGCAGCCAGCTTCATTCGTTCTAGACGACTCGGCTGAAGCTCCCCCTCCGGAGGCATTTCTGCTTTAACTAACACCTCTGCTGCATGCCGTGCCAAATCCACATTTTTCAAAACATCATCACGCCGAACCAAAACCTCCAAGTTTACTTTTCCCCTGATCTTCTTCGTGCCATGACACCCAAAACAGTGTTGTTTCAGTAGCCCCTGTGCCTCTGCAAAACCCACAACTGCCACCTCAGACTTCCTTTGCTGTTTGGGCTTCACAGGTTTTGGCGAGAGATCCGTAATTTTCAAATAATCCAACCCATATAAATATCCCTTCCCACGGAATTTTTTAGCCTTTGGATTGCCACCTACTAGTTTAATTAACATTCGCTGCTTGCCCGCTTTGAGCTTGAATTCTCCAAGCTGGCGTAGCTTTGCCAGCTCCACTTGGGGCGAATATAAATCAAGTGCAGGCTCAACCACCTCACCATTAAGCTGGATCTCAAAAATCCCGTAATCGGGCGCCAATGTCCACCGCATAGCCAGCGAGTAATTACCGGCTTTTTTCACCTCAAATTCCAAAGCATTTACATCGCCCACTACCCCATCCCAAAGCAAATGCGCATCCCCTCTCCATCCGGCTCCAAAGCCCCGCATTCCTTGAATACGTGCCTTACCTTCAATTCGAAAATGAAGTTCACCCTCATAGATACCACGAGCGACAACGACAGATTGCTTACGAATAGAATGATAATCAAACCGGTCCGCAGCCAAAAGCGAAACTAACACGATTAAGCATACCGTGGACTGAAAGATGCGCATAAAATTTTAACTAACCTGGTCAATGGCGGCCTGGAGCTTCTTACGATTGGCAATAAGATTAGCATAACCGACAACCTCGATACCGCAGTAACCTCGAAACCCGGACGCATGCACAATTTTAAGCATGCGATTATAGTCGAGCGCATGCTGCTTACCTTTATCATCCCACACACGATCTTTTACCGATACACCCTTGGCAAAAGGTAGCAGCTTTTGCATTCCACGGTAGGAGTCATAGCTTTCACCGACCTTGATACGAAAATTGCCAAAGTCAGGCAATGTGCCACAGCGTCGATGGCTCACTTTTTCAATCACCTGCACCAGCCAATCGGCGTTACTTGAAAGACCGCCGTGGTTTTCGACGATCACATTGAGCCCCATCTTCGCGCCAATAGTTGTAAGCTGGCTGAGACCGTCCGCAGCAAGCTTAACCTGTTCATTCCAAGTGCCTCGACTACCAGCATTCACGCGGATAGAATGACAACCAAGAAACTTCGCCGCATCAAGCCACTTACGGTGATTGTCGACAGTCTGCTTGCGTTTAGCGGTGTCAGGATCACCGATATTTCCCTCACGATCGCACATGATAAGCAAACTCTTCACGCCATGATCAGCCGCGCGCTTTTTCATTTCCCCAAGATATTTTTTATCTTTTGCCTTATCCATGAAGAACTGGTTGACGTACTCCACCGCATGGATGCCGTGTTTTGAAGCCTCCTTGGCAAAATCAAGATTATCAATTTTGCCCGAGCGCAATTCCGGATTGATCGTCCACTGCGCAAGGGAAATCTTGAGCGGCGCTTCAGCCTTGGCAAAGGCTGTGTCGCTCATCAGGACACCGGCGGCCAAACCGGTTTGAGTCAAAAACTGTCGGCGAGAAAACTTAGAGGAAAACTGCATGTCAAAAGCCTACGACACTAACCGCCTAATTCAATCGTAAAGGAGGATAAAAGGCTTATGAAGACTCTAATGCAATCCGCTTAGTTTCTGCTTTCAACCGCCTGGCCATGATATACTTGAAAGCCGGCGGTAATAACGCCAATAAAATCATCCCTGGATAACCCGTGGGAAGTTCCGGAGCAGCATTAAAATGCCGAAGTAATGGGTAAGGACGAGTCGGATTTGCATGGTGATCACTGTGCCGGGTAAGATCAAAAAGCAACACTCGACTCAAGGGATGATTACTATTCCAGGAATGCGATGGATGCACGTGCTCATAAGATCCGTTATCAGTCTGATCACGCTCCAAACCATAATGCTCCAGATAGTTGACCGTTTCCAAAAGCAGAATTCCGAATATCGAAGCTAATATCCATGCTATCAGAATTTCCAAACTAAAAACAAAACCCACTAGGGCTAGAGCCGAAATTTGAATTAAGTTATAGCAGAGCATTTCGTTCTGCAGCCCCCAGATAGAAACACCTTTTTTACTCAAACGTTTTTTCTCCAACGACCACGCCGAAAGCCAACTCCCAAAAACAGAGCGAACCCAAAACCA
>MDTD01020830.1_pt1 | contig 10604 bp, 11 predicted proteins | sample 811221 | NCBI WGS metagenome assembly MDTD01 (sample SAMN05326646, study PRJNA326480) | marine metagenome | isolation source: seawater | place: Pacific Ocean: South West | collected 2011
AAAGAGAGTAAAAAAACTTAATAAACTGAAGAATAGGATTTAATATCGCGGGGTGGAGCAGCCTGGTAGCTCGCAAGGCTCATAACCTTGAGGTCGGCGGTTCAAATCCGTCCCCCGCAACCAAAACTGTTATATCGAAAATTTTGACTTCCTAGCATCTTTGAGAAAGCCTTTGACTGTCAAGAGTGTTAAGTCGTTATATTTTTTTTTAAACTTTTCAATTTTTTCAATTATCGAAGGCGGGGTAGTTATAATATGACATTTTAAATTTTTAGCTTGTAAATAATTATAGGCTTCTCTAGTGCTAGCCCATAATATTTCAACATTCTTAAATTTTTTAGATAGACTCAAACTTTTATTAAACTCAGGAATTGGATCTTTTCCAACATCGGCCATTCTACCAGCAAAAATAGAAATTATAACTTTCGTTTTTTTATTAATTACTTTTAATATTTTTTTTGTTTGAGAGGCATCGTAAACAGCGGTTATATTAATTTTTATATTTTTAGAATTTAAATAACGAATTGTTCTCAACATATAATCACCTTTTGAATTACAAATAGGAATTTTAACATATACATTTTTTCCCCATTTACTTATTTCCTCTCCCTGCAAAATCATTCCTTCATTATTATCTGAGAAAACTTCGAATGAGATAGGTTTTTTTGTTATTTTTAATATTTGTTTACAATATAATTTGTAATCTTTTGCTCCAGCTTTTCTCATTAAACTTGGGTTTGTTGTGAAACCTTTCACAATTTTTTTTTTGTTAAATTTTTTTATAATTTTTTTATCAGCAATGTCACAGAAAATCTTTGTCAATTTAAAGACTCTTTACAATTTCCTCGGTCATTTTTTTTGCATCTGCAAATAACATTAGAGTATTATCTCGATAAAATAAATCATTGTCTATTCCAGCATAACCGGGGGATAAGCTTCTTTTCACAAATAAAACTGACTTACTTTTTTCAACATCAAGGACTGGCATGCCATAAATAGGACTTTGAGGATCTGATTTTGCCACTGGATTTGTAACATCGTTTGCACCAATCACATAAGCAACATCGCAATTTGCAAAATCATTGTTAATTTCTTCTAACTCAAAAACTTCATCGTAAGGTACATTCGCCTCTGCAAGTAAAACATTCATATGACCTGGCATTCTCCCAGCAACAGGATGAATTGCATAAGAAACTTTAACTCCATTTTTTTTTAGTGCATCTACCATTTCTCTTAGTGCATGTTGAGCTTGAGCCACAGCCATACCATAACCAGGCACAATTATGACTGATGAAGCATTTTTCATTAAAAAAGCTGCATCATCTGCATTTCCATTCTTAACTGGTTTTTGCTCTTTTGATTCTGCTGTAGATGACTGGTCTGTTGCACCCCACCCACCTAATATTACATTAAAGAAAGATCTGTTCATACCTTTACACATTATATATGAAAGAATAGCTCCAGAAGAACCCACTAATGCTCCCGTTATTATCAGAGCTGTATTTTCTAAAGTAAATCCAATACCAGCAGCTGCCCAGCCAGAATAAGAATTTAACATTGAAATAACAACTGGCATGTCCGCACCACCAATAGGAATAATTATTAAAACTCCTAACAAAAATGAAATAGCTACAACTGTCCAGAATAAATAATTCGATTGGTTTAAACATAAATAAGTAACTAATATTATTATTGATATACCTAGTATTAGATTAATAATATGCTGACCCAAGAAAGTTATTGGGGCACCTGACATTATTCCTCTTAACTTCAAAAATGCTATAATTGACCCAGAAAAAGTGATTGCTCCTATTGCTGCACCTAAAGACATTTCAATTAAACTTGCTAATTTTATATTTCCAACTACACCCAAATTAAAAGCATCAGGCTTTAAAAAAGCTGAGATGGCTACGAAAACTGCTGCCAAACCTACTAAACTATGGAAACCTGCCACTAATTCTGGCATTGCAGTCATTGGAATTCTAAAAGCTATAAAAGCTCCAATAGAACCACCTACTAATAAAAAAACGAATATATAAATTAACCCCATGCCAAAGTTGCCAAGAGATAAAAAAGTGACAGCAATAGCGATTAACATTCCCGCGATACCGAAATAATTTCCTTGCCTTGAGGTTTCAGGTGAGGATAATCCACGCAAAGCTAGGATAAAAAGTATCCCAGAAATTAAATAAAAAGTAGCTGATAAGTTTGCCGACATTAAAATTTATTTTTTTTTCTTTTTGTACATTTGTAGCATTCTTTGAGTTACTAGAAATCCTCCAAAGATATTAACTGATGCCAATATTATTGCCAAATATCCAAAAACTGTTGAAGTTTCGAAAATTTCATCTGATGATCCTGCTAGTGCTGCAATAATTGCTCCAACGATAATTACTGATGAAATCGCGTTAGTAACCGACATTAAAGGTGTATGTAAAGAAGGGGTAACGCTCCATACGACATAATAACCAATAAATATTGAGAGGATAAAAATACTTAATCTAAAAATGAACGGGTCGATTTCCATTTATTTAACCTTTGTTTTTTCTATAATTTCATCTTCCAAATTTATAGAAATTTTTTTAGCTTTTGTGTCATATAAATTACTGACAAAATTAAACATATTTTTAGCATATAAATTTGAAGATGAAACTGGTAATTTATTTAATATATTTTTATCACCAAAAATTTTTACTCCGTTATAATCTACCAATTCGTCAACTTTTGTCATTTCAGAATTTCCACCCTGCAAAGCAGCTAAATCATATATTACTGATCCATTTTGCATAACATCAATCATATCTTTTTTAATTATCAGTGGTGCTTTTTTTCCAGGTATTAAAGCTGTACAAATTACTATATCTATTTTTTTTAGAGTTTCTTTTAACAATTCTTCCTGTTTTATTTTAAAATCCGATGAAGTTTCTTTTGCATAACCTCCCTCGGTTTCCAAGTTTTCAGAGCCTTCTACTATCAAAAACTTTCCTCCCAAACTTTCAACCTGTTCTTTGGATGCAATTCTTACATCTGTTGCATAAACTATTGCACCCATTCTTTTAGCGGTTGCAATTGCTTGTAAGCCAGCAACACCTGCACCAACTACTAAAACTTTTGCTGCTGAAATTGTACCTGCCGCCGTCATCATCATTGGTATAGCTTTTTCAATTAGAGAAAAAGAATCGATTACCGCTTTATAACCTGCTAGATTTGCTTGAGAAGATAAAATATCCATTGATTGAGCTCTTGTAATTCTTGGCAATAGCTCCAAGGAAAAACAATTAATATTTCTTTTATTTAAATTTTCAATCTTTGCTTGGTTTACATAAGGATTTAAAACACCAATAATTGTTTGATCAGACTTTATCGAACTTAATATTTGATCGTTAGGTATTCCCAACTGAACAATTAAGTTTGATTTGCTAATTACTTCATTTTCATTTTTTAAAATTTCGACACCCTCTTGTTTGTAGTCGTCATCACTTAAACCTATATGTTTTGCATAACCCTGATTAATACAAATATTCATTCCAAGGGATTTATATTTTTTTATAATTTCAGGTGTGATTGCTACCCTTTTCTCTGTGCTTTTATCTTCTGATACTGATCCTATTATCATTTTAAAGAAGGAAGATTGCCATTAAGACGAGCACAACAGTAACTGCAACGCAACCCCAAAGAACAAATTTTGTAAAATTATTCCAAGTATTTTTGTGAGCATCATTATCCATTTTATTTTTGTCTGGCTTTAAATTTAGGATTTTTTTTATTAATAATATAAACTCGACCTCTTCTTCTAACTAATTTGGAATTGAGATCTCTTTTTTTTAAAGATTTTAATGAACTTGCTATTTTCATAAATTTTTTTACTTAATAAACGAAGTTATGTAATCTTTCAAACTTATTTTACCAAATCTTTTTATTACCTTATTATTAAAAGATAAATTGGTTAATGCCGACGCATATCTCTCACCAGGTCTTTGTGGAAGGTAAATAACTTTACTTTTAAACATTTTAGCCACAGATAAGACCGAATAGGATTTTTTATGACTAATACTATAATGTCTACATTTATTTGATTTCCAAGCTTCAAAGCAGATTTTTACGGTATCAGAGATATGTGTAAATCTTCTTGTTTGATTACCTGGTCTTACAACTGTTAATGGTTTTTTTTTTTTGAATTGGTTTTGAAATATTCCAATTACAGTAGCCATATCTCCTTTTTCAATTTGTCTTTCTCCATAAACATTATAAAAATATATTATTTCATATTTGAATTTAAACCATTTTTTTAAATTTTCTAAGAGTTCTAAATTTTTTGATTTCGTAAAAGCGTATGGAGAAAGGTTTTTATCATTACCTTTGTTACCTAAAGAGGCAGATGTTGCTGAATAAATCAGTTTTATTCTATTTTTTAAACAGAAATTAAAAACCTCATTTGTACCTATAGAATTTGAAACATAACATTCATTAAACTTTTTAAAGCTTTGATATATTCTTGAAAATTCACCAAAATGGAAAAGTGAAATAATATTTCTTTTGTAAGAGAAAAGTAAATTTTCAATATCTGAAGTATTTCCAGTTATGTATTTTACTTTTTTTGAATTAATATGATTTTTTTTTATACCTGATGAATAATTATCAATGCTAATTATATAATGATCTGTTTCTTTTATTAATAATTCTATAAGATTGGATCCAACAAATCCTGCACCACCAGTTACAACAACATATTTTCTCATGTGGGTAAAGCCTGGCAACGTCCTACTCTTCCATGTCTTAAGACAAAGTACCATTGGCGCTGAAAGCCTTGACTTCCGAGTTCGGAATGGGATCGGGTATTACACTTTCGCCATAATCACCAGGCCAGTCAAATTAACACTTTTTAATTTAAACACAATATTTATATTTTGTTAAAATTGGTGATTAATATTACATAATAATCATATCTTATATTTTATATCAAAAATTTTTATTTAATATTACTCTATTTGATAGATTTTTTTGCCTTATATATTGAGAATATACATGCATCAGAATTTGAAAAACATCTTCAGAAATACCATAATTTTTATTATTAAATTCTATACAAACATTGCTAAATTTTTTTACTGGAGAATTTTTAAATCCTACGAATGATATTACTTTCATTTTTTTTTTTTTTGCTGATTTAGCTGCTTCGATGATATTGCCAGATTTTCCCGAGACACTAAAAATAATCAGTAAATCATTTTGATCTGCTAGACTATCAAGCTGAAGGCTAAAAATTTTATTGTAGTTTAAATCATTTGATATAGCGGTAATCAAGTCAGTATTTGATGATAATGAATATGTCCTCAATCTCAATTTTTTATCAAGTAATAATCCTTTTTGGAAATCACAGAGAAAATGATTAGAAACAGATGATGAGCCACCATTGCCACATATGAATATATTTTTCCTATTTTGAATAGATTTGTTTAGTAAGCTTAGTACATTTTTAATCTGATTTGATTTAAGCAAAACTAATGTTTCATTTAAAGATTTAGAATAATCATTATAATATTCAATAACATCTTTATAATTTTTATTTGGAAACTTTTTTGGCATTATTTTAAAATTACACTATATTATATTTAATTTTAAACTATCATAATTTTCTTATCATTTTTGCTGGATTGCCAGCGTAAATACCTTTTATTTTACAATTCTTTGTGACTACGCTTCCTGCACCAATAACACATCCTGATACAATGCTTACTGGAAGTATAGTTGCATTAGACCCTATTAAAACCTTATTACCAATTAGAGTCTTTTTCCAGTTTTTTACATTACCTCCAAGTTTTCCATTTTTAAAAAGATCATTTGTGAACATGACTCCGTGACCAATGAAACAATCATTTCCGATTGTTACTAATTCACATATAAATGAATGACTAGATATTCTTGTTCTACTCTTTATTGTAACACCTTTTCCAATCTCTACAAATGGACCAACAAAAACATTATCACCTAGATTACAATTATAAATATTGATTGGTTCTACAAATTTAAAATTCTTACCAATTTTGCAATTAATTATGCTCTTATAGGTGTTTTTTTTATTATATAATTTTATATTTTTAGCTTTTTTCATTAATTTTTAATAAATCTTTAAAGAACTGAATTATTAAAATCATTATTGTGAAGATAAATGAAATTAATAAATTCATAATACCTATTGTAATTGAAATTCTTAAAGCAGTATCAGCTTGAACATTAAAAAAATTGTATCCTTGTATCATAGTTAATTCTCTCACACCCCACCCACCTATGCTTATGGGTATTGATGAAATTGCCATTACAAAAGGTCCTATAATCATTGTATATAAAAATTCTAAATTTTTAGCAAAATAAATACTTATTAAATAAATAAAGATTACCTGCAAAAAATGACAAGTAAAACTAATTAGAAAAACAGAGGAAAATACTTTGATTTTCGAAATTTCGGAAAATTTTTTTTTGTCAATTTTATATTTTTTGAAAATAGTAAAGGTATTAATATAATTTATTACAAATGGTAAAATCTTTGAAAATAAAATTTTAGATAAAAATGTTATTAATAATACAAACAATAAGATTAAAATAGGATTTAATTTGAGTAAAAAAAATAAAGCAGTGATAATTAACACTACTTTTGATATTAATCCAATTAATCTATCACAAAAGACATAAGTAAATGAAGATATTAATTTAACCTTTTTTCTTAACATTAAAATTCTTATTACTTCAGATCCTGCCGAATTTAAGTTGGAGAAAAAAGAAGAAATAATATTAATTTTAAGTAAATCTGTGTATTGAATTTTATATTGAGTGATTATGTAAAGTCTTAATGAAATAAGACAATAAGAGATTAATATAATTAATGATAAAAACAAAATTGTTTTTGAATAAAAAATATTAACATTAAGAGAAAATCTATCAGAAATTAATGTATCAAAAATGTAATAAAAAGTAATAAATGTTATTGCTACTTTAAGCAAAAAAGAAAATATTTTTTTAAAACTCATTTAATTTTTTTTTGTTGTTGATTTTATTTGATCTAATAAATTGGCTTTAACTAAGTAACCCTTTATTTTGAAATTTTTAGCAGCTTTAATATCGGTCAAAGAGTCGCCAATTAAAAATGATTTAGATTTATTTATTTGTAATTCTCTATCGCATTGTTTAAGCATCCCTATACCTGGTTTTCTGTAACTACTTTTTTTTTTATATTTTTTTATTTTGCCATTTGGATGAAAAGGTGAATAATATATCCTATCTACGTATCCTCCAAACTTATGAATTTCATTTAACATATATTTATGTAAATTTTCTAAATCTTTTATACCGTAATACCCTCTTGCAATACCTGACTGATTTGTAACAATGACAACATAATATCTTTTATCATTAAGATACTTTATTGCCTGTTTTACTTTAGGTTTAAACATAAAATCCTTAATTCTATGTGTATATCCAGTATCATAATTTATAACTCCATCTCTATCTAAAAAACAACAAGGCTTATTTAATATTTTATTTAAAATTTTTTTCGACTTTTTGAAAATACTAATATTTTCTCCAATATCTAAAAAATTTTTTTTATATGTAATCGATTTAATTTTACCTGTATTTACATTACTGACTATTATGTCTTGATCAAAGTCACGAAAAATTGATGGGTGTTTAATATAATCTTTTATTATTTTTTTATTAACAATATAGATTCCACCACTTTTTTTAATTCTTTTTTTTTTTGTTTTGTAAATTTTAAAAATTTTATTTTTTTTTACCTTATAACTATTAACAATTTTAGAATTATTATTAACAATATCTACAGAAGCTATTGAAATTAAATCTTTTTTTTTTTTAAATTTTTTTTCAAAATCCCTTAAATTAATATCAAAATAAGTATCTCCATTGATTAAAAAAAAATAATTTTTCTGCTTACTAAAGGAGTTTATGACAGCGCCTCCTGTTCCTAATTTCTTTTTTTCTTTTATCAACGTAATTTTCATTTTTGTAAATTTTTTTTTAATTTTTTTTAAAAATTTTTTAAACATTTCTGATTTATAATGTGTCAATATCAAAACATCTTTTATTCCTTGATTTTCAAGGTTACATAATAAGTAGTATAGAAATTCTTTGTTATTATATTTAATTAATGGTTTGGGTGTTTTTTGAGTAATTTTTTTTAACCTGGAACCATATCCGCCAGATAATATTAGGCACTGTTCAATCATTATAATATATTTGATTAACTATTTTATTTGTCATTTTATTATAATTTAAATGATTATTCTTGTTGCATAAAGAACTAACATTTATATAAAACCCAAATGATTTATGATCAAATATTTTTAATATTTCAAATTCTATTTGCTTCTTTACTTGGATTATCTGTAAATCTTACTTATCAAAAGCTCGGGTATGAATGGGCTGCAAATAAAAATCAAAAAATTATTGCTTTATTACTAGCTCCGATAACATTAATTATCACTAAAACTATAGCTGAAAATTTAGCACTTTCACTTGGAATGATTGGAGCCCTTTCAATTGTAAGATTCCGAAACCCAGTCAAAAGTCCATTAGAACTTGTTGTATATTTTATTTATATAACAATTGGAATTTCCTCAGGGGTAAATATTTATTATTCTATATTATTAACCTCATTTGTAATCATAATGCCTTTAGTGCTTAGATCAAAATTTTTTTCAAGTCATAATTTGCTAAATGATAACAATCCAAATTCTGCAAATTATTATTTTAATATTGAAATTATTAAAAATGATAATGATCTATTTAAAGATATTACGAATAAAATAAATAAATATAAACTTATATCCAAGTTTTTCGATAGTGAAAAAAATATTTTAAGTTATACAATTTTGGTAAGCAAACAGGAAGCAAAAGAAATAGCAGATGAGATAGAAAAATTTGGGAATAATAACATAGTCTATAACATGAGTATTCAAAATGATGGAGAGTGAGACTAGAAAAGAACTTAAAATACTTTTAGAAAATTCAAGTGAAAAAATTAAAGTTTTTAATTTTTTAACTAAATATGGTTTTTTTATTCATCATCCTTCGAGATTTATAAATTCTTTTTACTTTGATAATAATTTTATAGATCATAAATTATCGATAGAAGGTTTGACTCCAAGAAAAAAGATTAGATTAAGAATTTATGGAAATTCTAAATCATTTTTAATAAAAAATTGTAATCTAGAAAAAAAAATAACTACATCTACTGGAAAAAAGAAAATTGTTTCAAATTGGGAGACTTTAGACAAACGCAAAGAAAAATTAGGTGACTTGAATTTTTTTAAGAAACAGATTGAAAATAAAATTATTTCTCCCACAATAGGTATAAGTTATTACAGACAATATTACATAAATAATGCATCTGTTAGATGTACACTAGATACAAGAATATTTTATTTAACTTTTGCTGTTACAAGTTCTGAAATTAAAGTTTTGAATATAATTAACAGAGAAAAAAACGAGGTTTTTGAGCTCAAAAGTGACTCAAAAGCGAATGACTATATAGAGAAACTAGATCTTCATTGGCAAAGGTTTTCTAAATATTCTAATGGTATAAGCAAATTTTCTTAATTATTACAGACTAACTCGCCAGAGTCTGAAAACGTAATATTTCCCACATCAAATTCTTGTTTCTTTCTATACTTTTCAAAACATGAAAAACTATTTTTTATTATCAACTTATTAGATACCTCAACTAGAGAACTATCTTTTGAAGCTAATCCCATATTTGATAAATTAATCATACCTTTGCTGATTTTTAAATTACTTTTCTCTCCTACAGAAATACCTTTGTCTCCACAATTATTTAAATCTATATTTGCGATTTCATATTTTCCTGATGAAATATCTACACAATCATTCTTAGCTTGTTCTATATTAATAAGTTTTATTTTTATTGAGGAATAATCAATATCAAGAGCATCAGAATTAGAATTCTCTATGAATAAAGAATTAATTAGACCTTTAGATCTAACAATATTTATTGCATCTTCACAATTCATATTTTTAATATCACCAAAAAGAGTTACAAAATTTACATCAATTAAATTAATACACCCAGTAAGTTGCCTATCATTATATCTGCTCTGTAAAGCTGTAGTCTCGGGCTGTTCTATATTTAAATTTTGTGTCTTAATTTTAATTTGATTATAATCTCCAATTATCACAATTCGTGGGAATGTTTCAGAAAATTTATTGATTTTGGTATAATCAAATATCAAATCAATATTGTTTTTTTTATTTTTGGATTTAATCACATAAGTTGTTCCATTTTCTAAAAAAATTTTACCTTCATAAGTTTCAATAAATTTTAAGTTATTTAAAAATTTTTGACTAAAAACTATTTTATTCTTTTTAAAAATAGTATTATGTTTATTAAACTTTACCGAGTTTAATGAATCATTTTTATTTTGTTTTTGAATTCCAAATAAATGGCCTGCCATTTGAGGAAAATCCTCAAATTTCATTATATGTTTTTTATTGTTACTAAGTATTTTATTAGCTCTTTTTATATCAATTGCTTTACAATTAAGATCTAAATTGAAAAAATAAGAAACACTGCA
>MDTD01111726.1_pt1 | contig 10604 bp, 17 predicted proteins | sample 811221 | NCBI WGS metagenome assembly MDTD01 (sample SAMN05326646, study PRJNA326480) | marine metagenome | isolation source: seawater | place: Pacific Ocean: South West | collected 2011
ACTGTTTGGTGATGATGCGAACACAAACTTGTAAGTTCGCTACGCACAACCAACATGCCTTCATAACCACCTTCAATGTAGTTTGGAAATGCACTAGGGTTAGGCATTGGATCATAACGACCAGACATAATCTCATTGATATACATCTTAGCCATACGTCTTGCAGTATCCATACTGTTAGGATCTGTCTTCGTATCTATCACCAAACTTTGTAGTACATTTTCAAAAGCTGGCATTGCCTCTTCAATGAGTTGTTGCTTTTCGCCTTCTTCCATATATTCACTAATATTATCATTAGCCCATGCTCTACCGCCGTCGGCGTCGATACGCTCTTTAATTTTTTGGGAAATTTTCATTTGAATGCTCCGAGTTATAGTGGTGTGTCACTTTTTATTTTTATTGTGTCATACAAATTACTGCCACTAAAGAAATTAGCAGTTAGTTTCGCTGACTCTGTATTTAGTTGATTGTGAAAGTTCTTATGATAAGTCATGTAATTTTTTAACTTTTCAATCAGCTTGGACTTGTGCTTTGTGTAACTGTCAAAACTTTCAGTCCATTCACTTGGATACTTGAAATCTTCGCTATACATTTCTGTATAACTAAGTCTGTCAGGAACCATTGGAATGGCATTTACCAATGCACCTTCGTATGCACTGATGCCTAGTGTCTCTTGCAAGTTAGCACTAAACACTATCTTAGCTTCCCCAAGTATATTATGATACTCATCTTTTGTCAACTCCTGTTCTTGACAAACAATAAATTCATACTCGGGTAATTCTTTTTGTAAATCTTTAAATATGTCCAATTGTTTTTCTGGTGCCAGTCTATGAGGAAAAACAATGGTATCCTTTTTGTTCATATTTTTATATGGTTGTAATGTTTTTTCCATGTATTCCATGGGCCAACCTGTAATTACAATATTATCATTTGCATCTTTGAGTGTTTCAGCTGGAGTCATACCAAACATGCCTTTGTACTTCAACAACTCTGTAGCAAACAAGTTTAAATGAAATTCAGTTGCAAAGTAGTTGTGATCATAACACCAAAACATACTTTTTTCTGCATGTCTTACCCATGCTTTTTCTCCAATCAATCTTCCTAAAAAGTCTTGCGGATCATAACTACCAGCATGCCACATACCACCAATGCGAATGTTAACACCCAATAGTTCTGCCATATAGCGTAATTGAATAACTGTAGGATTCCAAGCATCAGTATAAAGAAAATAATCACCGTTTTGAACAGTTCCATTACAAAACATTTCTCCTATCTGTTCTAACTGTTTACTTTTGTAAATATTTGTACCACCAAAATTAAGAAATGCTCCAGGCGTTGTAGCTTGAGGCGTATCGCCACCACTAATTACTTCAACATCCTCTGTTACAAAAGTTTCTTGTATAAATGCTTGTTGAATTTGGAGTGGAAGGTGTTCTTTCCATTGTGCGGTATAACGTGTGTCGACTGCTTCTAAGTCTACAATATAGACTGTCATGCCGCCTCCTTTTTTTGTATCCAAGGATACTGAAAGATACCAACATGTATCTTTAGTTTTTTAGGACTACGATCTGCACTTATTTTTACTGCAACATCGTAAGTAATAGCAGTATCTCTGATATTACTTGTGATAGTAAAATCTTGTATTTTGTGTTCAGACTTTAAATCACTCAAGTAAGCATCAAATAATTTAAACACTACTGCTTCACTAGTAGTTTTACTTTCAAGTTTGCCATCATATGGCTCGATAACGCGGATCAAATCATATTTGATATCGTTAATACTAATGCGGTTCTGACGCATTCTATACCTCGTATTCAATTGTTGCTCCATTCTCACCATCTTCACTGACAGTAAGTTTTATTTTACGTCCAGGGTATTTTTTGTTTATTGTTCTTGAAAGATCATCACAGATCATCTCACAAGATTTATAATCGAGTTGCAGAGTTCCGTCTGCATAGAGGCCTTCCAACCATCTCTTGAATTGGATAAATTCAATGTCTCGATCATCATGAAATACTTCAATAGCTACTTTGAAGTGAAAGATGTGTCGATGTATGTATCCTAAGAAACTTACATCATCTGCACCACCTGTTGCTAGTTTAGGATCTTCAAGTGCCGCAGGATATTTGTGTAATCCTTCTTTACGGAAAGTTACCCATATCATAGCCTTTTTTTGTTTTATTAATCCCGCCATTTTTTTGTTTTCTTCCATTGTACGCCTAAGCATATATTCGTGATAACGTTCGTTTTGCATTCCGTCCATTATTCATCTACAATATTTGACTTGACTTTTTTCTTTACTTTTACTACAGTTTTAAGTGCATCATCTGGACTAACATCAACTGGATCTTCTGTAGTTTCAACATCATCTACAACAATATTTTTGAAACGTTTTTCCATTCTTTGCATAATTTGCAATATTTCCCATAGCTTCCAATCCATGCTTTTAGCTAGTTCATTCATATCAAATTCTTGTTCTTCAACAGAATCATCAGATGCAACTTCATCAACAACTCTAATTTTTTTTACCATTGCTATCTCCTTTTAGACGTGTAATCTCATCTTTTAATTTTAGTTTACGTTGTTTCAAATTTTTAAGTGTTTTTTCACTATAAGTTGTATTGTATAACCGTTTTATTTCAGTGTCAAGTGTTCTATGTTCACGTTGTAACTTTTTTAATCGGTTTTGTGTAGGGCTCATTGTTTACTCTTTCCCTTAGATCTGTAGTACTGAATCTGTGTTCTCGTGAATTAAAATACAAATCAATACCTCGTTTGCGACAAATATCTTTGCCAGTAAAATCTTTCTCCCTATATTCTTCTCCAAGAATTCTTATGTTAATATGATACATATTGAGTATATCAATTAAATCTTGTTCAGTTTGGTAAGGGACAATTTCATCTACATACTTTACACTTGTAAGTTGGCTATATCTTTCAACTAGTGTTTGTACAGGTTTATTTTTGGTATCTGGTCTATCGATTGTTGGATCAGTTTGTAATCCGCACAACAAGTAATCACAATGTTCTTTTGCTTCTCTAAGCATAGCAATGTGTCCTGCATGTAGCAAATCAAAGGTACTACAGGTAAATCCTACTATTTTTTGTCCGTTCATTTCAATGCCAATACAAATAAAATTGCTATTAATAATACATTGGTTAAAATCATTTGTATACAAAGGATTAGATGATACCAAACCCATCTGTGTTTGTATAACGTATGAATATTTACCTTTGTGTCTACTACACTGTCGTCTTCTTGTTTTACTTTTTCAACTTGATGTTTTTTAAATCCAAATACTATAGGCCACGGTAATCGCATATTTCTCCTTTATTCGATATTTTCATCACCCTTGTAATCTTTCCAGTCTGTGTAAACATCACGGCTTTGAAGATTGTGTAATGAATGACACCATACACCTGAGTTACTGTGTCCCCATGTTGTGTCATCTAGTTTGATTGTTGCATTATAATTAAATTGTTTCATGTATGGAAGTTTTACACTTATCATACTTATGTAATTATCATATTCATCAAATCCACATTGCAATACTTGTTCTGTGTATTTGACATCAAAGTCTAGTGTACACCAAAACTTTTTATCAAGTAATTCTTTAATCATCTTTGTCCAAGCACTCCATGCTTGTGGAGTTTTTGGCGTAAAACTTTGACTTGTACCAAAGTACAAATGTCTAACACCATGTGCCAAAGCACGTTTAATTATTTCATGTGTGTCTTTTACTCCTACTATGAACAGTGTTTTCTCACCTTTCATAGCAGTGTTTTCAACTTCTTCACCAATAAAGTAATCAGTTTTTTGACGTTCGTGTGTATCTAGTCCCATTCAATATATCCTCGCTGATAATTTTTAGGTCGGTGATAAGCATCAGTAAAAGCCTGTTGCCATTGATTACTTCTATTATAACCTTTAGTCCATGTATTGTCAAGCTCTATTCTTCCTTGTGCTACTAATCTTACTGCAAGTTTCATAGCGTCATGAAATGTTTCTGCTCTTGGGCTTGGCATTTTTATCGTTACATTGTTCCACAACCAGTCAGCAAAGTCAAACATTGTTGGTGTCGTTTTTTGTGCCGCCATTATAATTAAAGCATTTGGATTTACATGTGCTTGTAAAATTTGATCAGTGCCTTTAAGATCAACAACAACATCATATTTTGTGTATGGTTTGTGTATTACTTGAACATCTTGTTGGTTCCAATATTCCAAGTTACTATTTGTATATACATCTATTGCAAAATTATAGTTCATATATTCGATTGTTTGATAAAAAACTTTTGCAAGAAATCCACCACCAATAATAAGCATATTAGTTCTATTCATTTGTTCTTGATTTGTTAGTTCTGGTTCACAAAAGGTTGCTAAGTTTACTGCACAAGCTACAGGTTCAATAATGTAATCTGGATGTGCTTCTGGCACTACACAGTATGTACCTTTTTTACAGTTGTAAACATCAGCATAAGCAGGTTCGCCTCTAGTTGCAACATAGTCATCAATTTTGCAATCATCTATATCATTACCTACTGCAATTACTCGACCAAGTCCTTCATGTCCATGCATTTCAGCTGGCAATAATGGAAATTTACCATTCATCATATCAATATCACTTCTGCATACTCCAGTCATTATTGCTTCAACACGTATCTCATCTGCCAGTAACATGGGTACCAAATAATCCTTTTCAAAAAATTTACCTTCTCCATCAGTTACAAGTTGTCTTACAGGTTGCTCAAGATTTGGTGTATCCATATATCCATCTCCTGTTGTAATTTCCAATAATCATCATTTCTATGTTCAAACAATGCAGTCTTTATCATTTCTTTGTAAGCACTTTCTGGACATAAACCCAGTTCAAAACTTTTTGTTTTTGTATGAACTGCAATATCATCTCCCTCTCTACTTGCCCAATCTGCACGTAATTCAAAATCTCCAAATTCAATGTAACAAAAATCATCTACATCATATACGCCATCAGGATCAACTTCTCCATAGTCACTGTCTGTTAAATCTTCTAAGTTCCATGATTGTGTTGTAATAATATTTTTAGGTTGTATTTTTCTCCAATTAGGCTCAAACATTTGATATAAACTTAACAAATGTGGCATCAAGTCTCTGCTTACACCACCAAATGCTAAATTTTTATTTGTAAACCAACTGCCTGGTTTAGGAACTCTATTATCATTTATCCAATTAATTTTTGCATATCCTTTTGCACAGTTTGCCATTTCAACAATGTTATCTCTGTATTGATTATTTTTGGTCATCATAATCCTTGTATCATTATGATCTCCAAGTAATTTTACCCATTGTTGTTGATTGAATACGCCTGGCTTTTCTACAAACATAATATCACAATGACCTGCATAAAGATATGCAAGTTCTAAATGTGTCCAGTTTGGAGTAGTAATATGACAAGTGTTAAAATAGTGACCACCATGTCCAGTGCCACCTCCAATTACATCATCTGGCTTATTATAGTCTGCATTTGGATCTGCAATGTCTACTGTTGTAACTTCCCAACCCATACCTTCATATATATCTTTGTATAGGTTACCAAATCCTGTACCAACTATTAGTGCTTTATTCGAAGAGTGCATTAAATTGTGCCGAACTGTTAATTGTTTTCTTTCCTACGGCACCACGTGTGCCTATAACCATCATCCATAGTTTACGATGTTTTTCAATAATTTGCAAGCTCTTTTCTTTATCACTTTCTGCAAACACTTCCATAATTACATCTTTCACTTCTGTTTTATCAAAGTTATCATCAACCATCATACTAGGATATGCACCTGTATCAAAGGCTTTGTTTGCTTCTTGTACACTCATAATGTGTTGCCATACATTGTGATTCATTAACAAGCAATAAGCAAAACTGTCCCAACTTGTTTTTGTTTCGGTGCCCATTCTACTTACATCACCAGGAGCATAGTAACAAATATCATCAATACTTAAACCTTTGCTCATAGGTGAACTTATATAATCTGGATACATTTGTCTTACAACATCATCAAATTGAACATTACTACCTTTGTATGCTTTATCATCTGGACCTACATTCATCAAGTAACTCCATTTACCACCTTGATCCAATCTCCAATTTGTGTAAAACTGTCCATTGGCTGTACACAAGAAAGGACTTGCACAATCAAATGTTACTGTAAATTTAGGATTATGATATTTTCTTACTGCACGTTGTACCGCAGTCAGCACCAGAGCCCATTCTAATTTACTAGTACCAAGGAAGTGCATAACATCATGCAACTCTTCTTCAAGTAAACCATCATGTCGAAGCTCAACTAGTCTTTTGAGTGCTAGTTCTATATCGCACATGTTTTGACCACCCATAGCCCAGCCATTAAAATGAGCGTCTGGATACTGTTTTGGATCACAAAACTTTTTCATTTGTGAATACCAATCATCCGCTTGGGAAAAGTTCTCTCCTTGTAATACATTCAAAAACTTACAGTTACCATTACGATTTCTTACAAAGTATTCGTTGTTCTGTGCAGTACCATCTACTGCTTCTTGATAACTGCTAATATTGCTAGCTTTTGCACCTTCAGGACTTCTACTTACCCAAGCCGGAATATCTAAAATCATTCCATAATCCATAAATGCGTCCATCCATTTGAGAACGCCATCACGTTTTTTTGCCGCTAAGTTACAACCACTGTTCGCTCTCCAGTCGCCTTCCCATTTTCCTTTACCAATCTGAAAACCACCACTATCACCTAATAACCAACTGTATTGTCTATCACGTTCTCTGTATTGACTTTCTCTATACATATCTTTTGCAAGATCTAAACTAGCATGACCTGCACTGTGTAAACTCCATTTGTAACGCCACATACCTTCTTTTGCAAGCCAGTTGATACTTTCTACGCCATGTGTAAGGTGCGAGGGAATTCGATTAAGAGGAATGTATGGAGTGCCACTCCCCTTCTTTTCTTCATCGTAAGGTTCTAAGCCTCGTCTTTGCCTACCCACAAACAGAGCATAGAAAGTACTCAATGCTGGCAAGAATACTGCATAGTCACTTTGCCTTGCAGTTAAGTCTGTTTCTGTCGTATAATCTATCATACTACTTTCCGTTTACTGCTGGTATCTTATCTGCCCAAGGAAATCCATTCACAAGTTTTCTTAGTTCTGCACCTTCAAAATTTTTCATCTGTAGATATCTTGCAAGTACTTTATTTTCAGGATCTATCTTGCTTAGTTCTTCTGCAAGATCATTTATTATATCATAGTCTAGTTGTGTTTTTATATGTTTACCCATTTACTTGCTCTGTGCTGGAAGTATATAGTCATAAGTTGCCATACCACTATCTACTGTAATCATTGCCGCTCCTGCATCACTAAACTTCATAGTAATATCACCTGGCAAATTTAAAATACTTTGTACTTGTGCTACGGGCCAACTCCAGCCTGTATTTAATGCACCTTGTACATTTGCTTGAAACACAAAGTTACCAGCATGTGTACTTGCATCACCAAAGAAAAACTTTAAATCAGTGCCTTCAGTTTTCGCAACAAACACAGTTTCTTCACCATTTGCTTGACTTTGCATTTTAAATCTTGCAATACTTGCACTATTGGGTTCCATTTCAATATCCCAATTTACGCCTTTAAATTTAACACTTTTTAGTTTTTCTTCAACTACTTCTTTGCTCATAAATCTGTAGTCATTTTTAAAGTCGCCACTTGCATTTTCAAAATGCAAACCAAACGGAACAGTTTCACCGTTGCGTTCCTGTTCATTTACAGTGATGTTTGCATTTTCTTTGTATTCATCAATGTTAAGCAAGATATTCAACTTGCTAAGATTGGGCAATCCAAACGTGCCAGTTAATCCAGGCACTTGTTCTTTAAATGTTGCTTGTACGATAACAGTTCTGTCATCATCCATAGCTTCTAGTTGTGTAGCACCTTCTTCATTTACAATTTTTGCGGCTTCGATAAATCCAAGTCCGTGTGTATGTTGTACAATATCTTTAAGATAATCTCTCATTTTCGATCCTTTTTCAGTAGTATGTTATAACTGCCTTGTGTGCGGGTGTTTAATCTATACTCCCTCACATATGTATTTAGGTGGAGCCAAGCTTCAATCTCTTGTTTAATTAAACCTTGCCCGCAAATAATTTCGCACCTTTTATGATTACTATAGTAACACTGTTCTACAAACTTGTCAACTGCTTTCCATGCTTCATGTACATGCATTCTATGTAAATCTAAACTAGGCATTAGTGAAAAGTGTTTGCATTTTTATTACCTGTATTCATCACTGTAATCATTAAGTCTTCAAATTCTTTATCATCAAGTATAGCTCTATACATTTTAGTTGCACTAGCTTGTACTATAGAAGCTACAGCCAACGGAGATAATCCTTCTTCAATTAATTCAATTACAAGATTTTGTTGCCTTATAGTAGCATTTTCAAGTTGTTCATCATCCATTACTATTCTTTCAGTTGTTTTGCTTTATTGTAGTATTCTAAGTATTCAAGATTGTTCTTGTCCACATATGTATTTCGGTCTTCTTTAAACATGACATCAGTATAAGGTACTTGTAAATTTTCCCAAATTTCTTCCTCACCTTCTTTACAAACAATTATTTTATATTCATGTCCGTCTCCAGTGTACATTTTCACACTGCCAAAACCAACATCACTTGCATGTAATAATGCTTTTGCAAAATCTTGTAGTGCATTTCTATTGCCTACTATTGTTACTTCTTTACCAGGCTCAGAATGTTCATATATGTGTGCAAAATTAGGTTTTCTCATAGTTTAATTTAACTTAGTTTTTCTAGTTTGTCAACAGTTAATCCTCTGCATTGCTTGGCATCAATATACTGTGTTCTATTGTTCATTTTTAAAAAACCATGACCCAACAATATCGGATACTTTCTAGTGCTAATAGGATCATGTAGTGTAACATCTATGTATTCACCATTGCCTACACCTAGTGTTACAAATGTTACATATTTGCCACGTTCACTTTTAAATACTCTACTGTTGGCAACAAGCCCGCAAAATGCCGCTTTTCCTGCTCTACGTTTTAAAAATGTATTGGGCAAAAACTGACTGCTTGTCCAGTAACCTTTGCGTTTGTATTCATCTATAGGATCATAAAAATCACATACATTGCCCAATGCATTGTTTAGCAATGCTTCCCTTTTGTACACCCAACGTCTATATGAACCTTGACAGTGTTTAAGTGCCGCCTCCCAAAACTTTTGTGGATTATGTGCTTTCTCATATGCTAAACTCCATATAAGCCTACCCAAGTTTATAGCATGAGCCCTACATATACCAAAGCCACTTAGCTGTCTTAGGTCTTCCATAATCTCGTCACGTTTTGTATGGCTACCAATTAATTCATAAAACTGCATTACTTTTTCTTCATTGCGTTTTGCAAATGCTCTACGCCACATGTCAGCTTCATAGTAGTTGCAACCTAGTATTTTACTAATACGTTTGATAGCATCATCTTCATACACAGTTGTTTCGTTAAACTTGTCTTTGCTCCAGTCATTGAAGAAACTGGCTTTGCGTCTGCCTTGCATAGCCACAGGACGTACTAGTGCAGTTGCGAATGTACAATCATCTCTGTTGGTTATGTGTAAAGCCCTAAACAGTCTACGCATTGCTGGCGACTCTGCTTGTGTAACACCTAATACATCACCACGTTGCAACAGTTGTGCAGTTTTTTCATCATACTGTGGATAGTCCATAGGTTCTTTGTTATCTATTTCCCACAGTTGGCTAAGTCCTCTGTTTGCGAGTATATCAATTTTAAAGTGTTCAAGGTCTTCTATTTCATACTTGTCTAACAGTATTTGATTCTCACCATTGATAAGACTTTTGGGTACCTTTCTATCAAATATAAGTACACCACCACAGTGTTTACTGATATAATTTTTCTTGCCCTCCAGCTTTCTTGCTATGCGTTCTGCTTCACCTTCTTGTCCTGGTACTACATCTGTAAGTCGAAAGTTTCTGCCCAACTTGTTGTGAGGTACGCCAAGACGCTTACATGCTTCACGTATAGCACTTTTTGGTTTGTAGGTTACAAAGTTTGATACTCTTGCACTTTGTCTGGGCCAATTGTCGTATATACGTTGCATTACTATTGGTTGAGCCCAATGTGGAAAATCCAAGTCAATGTCTGGTAAGTCATCACGTTTTGGGTTGATAAAACGTGCTAAAGGTATTTGTTGTTCAATTGGATCTACATCACCTATGCCCATAAGAAAACACACAAGACTGCATCCTGCTGATCCTCTGGTTATATGTGGAACATCTTTTGCTAGCTCTAATATTTGATGTACTCTTACAAAGTGTTTTACAAATCTATGGTCAAGTATTAGTTCTACTTCTTCTGCTAGCCTATCTGTGTATTCTTTTGTTGTTGGTATTTTTCTGCAAAATCGTGATGTTAACTGTTCAATCTGTTCTAGTTCTGTCATGCCTATAAGGTCCTAATAAAGCCAAACGCATTAATTAAGTGCGTACTTTATTTATGTCAGTTCCAGTCAAATAAACTGTCAAATGTAGTTTTATCTTCTGCTTTTGCGAGATCCCA
>MDTD01186619.1_pt1 | contig 10604 bp, 4 predicted proteins | sample 811221 | NCBI WGS metagenome assembly MDTD01 (sample SAMN05326646, study PRJNA326480) | marine metagenome | isolation source: seawater | place: Pacific Ocean: South West | collected 2011
AGGGCTGTATTTAGGTTAGATAAAAACAAGCTGATCACGAGAACTAGCTCAGACAAAGATCGACGTATTGAGCTCTTATCCCTAACTAAGAAAGGCACTGGAGTATATAATGACCTAAAAACTGAGGCAGAGTCATTTGAGGAAAAGGTTTCAGAAAACTTTAGTGAGAATGAGATTGCTGTCCTAAAAAGATGTCTGGAAAAAATCGAAAAGCAATTTGCTTAGGAGATAATTATGGATCAAAAAACTATTGATAATCTACGGTTAAGAAGCATATCGCGTCAAGGCAACTTAATAAACGGCAAAGTCTCTCCAAGCATTTCTGGTGAAACTATTGAAGTTACCTCTCCAATTGATGGCAAGGCTCTGACGACAATTCCGAGGTCAAGGAAAGAGGATGTCGATCTAGCCATTAAATCAGCTAAAGCAGCCTTTGACGATGGAAGGTGGTCTCTTCAAACTCCATTGGATAGGAAAAACGTACTAATTAAGTGGGCGAATTTAGTAGAGAAAGAAGCACTAGAATTAGCTGTTCTGGGTGTAAGAGATAATGGTACCGAAATAAATATGGCATTAAAAGCCGAGTCGCTTTCAGCTGCTAATACGCTCAGGTATTATGGAGAAGCAATTGATAAAGTTTATGGAGAAGTAGCTCCTACAGCTGACGGAATTTTGGGCCTAATAAAAAGAGAGCCCGTAGGCGTTGTTGGCGCTATAGTGCCTTGGAACTTTCCATTGATGATTGGAGCTTGGAAAATTGCTCCAGCATTAGCAGCAGGAAATAGTGTAATATTAAAGCCGGCAGAAACGGCGTCTTTAAGTTTATTAAAATTGGCACAAATAGGATTGGAGGCAGGTTTGCCACCAGGTGTCTTACAAGTTTTGACTGGATATGGGTCTGAAGTTGGAGAAGCTATTGCCTTATCTAACCAGATAGATGTTTTAAGCTTTACTGGTTCAGGTGTTACCGGCAGAAAACTAATGGAATATTCTGCCAGATCGAATTTGAAAAGGATTTATTTAGAATTGGGTGGTAAATCTCCAAATATAGTTTTTAGTGACGCTCCTGATCTTGAGTTCGCAGCTAAGACTGCAGTGAACGCAATGTTCAGAAACAGTGGTCAGGTATGTGTGGCTGGATCAAGGCTTTTAGTAGAAAGTTCGATTAGTGAAAATTTTTTGGATATGCTTTGTAAATTTACTAAAGAACTTAGGGTAGGTGATCCACTGACTCTAACAAATGATATAGGTGCTATTCATTCAGAAGCTCAGTTAAATAAAAATTTAAAAATACTTAATACTTCCAGTGATATTAAAAGGAAGATTGTGTTAGGAGGAGAGCAGATCAATATTAAAGATGGTGGTTTCTATATGTCTCCTACAATAGTGAACAATATAGATATGAATTCTGAAATATTTCAAAATGAGATATTTGGCCCAGTATTGTCTGTTTCAATTTTTAAATCAGATGAAGAGGCAATATCGATAGCTAATAATACTTCGTATGGTTTAGCAGCAGGAGTATGGACCTCCAACCTATCGCGTGCCCATAGAATGGCAGAAAAAATAAAGGCTGGAATGGTTACAGTTAATACTTATGCTGGCACGGACCTTACAGTGCCAATGCCAGGAATGAAGGAGTCAGGTAACGGCTCTGACAAGTCTCTACATGCATTAAACAAGTACACAAATCTAAAAACGCAATGGTTTTTGCTTCCATAGAAACACAGAAGACTTTGCGTTAACCTTACACGATGCGGACACATTAGTTAATAGTAATAAAAACTTAGCAATTTTTCATGTAATAGTGTGAGATTACTTTAAACCAATATTTTGTAAAGTTTATGTTAGTTTTATTAGCTCTTAATTCATTATCAAGTTTTCAAAGATAGTTTTTAAGTAAGCAAAAACATGGTTTATGACGAAACTCTAATATACATCCCTTAAATACCTTTTTTCGCGCTTCAATCCATTCACGTAATCTATCGATTTGTCAGAACTTATTCCACCATGAATACTTATTATCTTATGCAAAGCTTTATCGACATCTTTTGCCATTCTTCCAGCGTCTCCACAAACGTAAAAAGTACCTCCATTTTCAAGTGCAGCATAAAGTGCTTCTCCTGATTCTAGCATCTTATTCTGGACGTATACTTTATCTGACTGGTCTCTTGAAAAAGCTAGATCTAACCTATTGAGAAAACCAGTCTTTTTCATATCTAAGAACTCTGTTTCATATAAGAAATCACTTTTACGATGTTGGTCACCGAAGAAAAGCCAATTCATTCCAGATGCTCCAATAGCTTTTCTTTCTTGAAGAAAAGCTCTGAAAGGAGCAATCCCTGTACCAGGACCAACCATTATCATTGGAACATTATTATCAATTGGTATTCGAAAATTCTTATTCCTTTGCAAGAATATACCAGTTTTATTTTCTTTATCACTATGGTCAGCAAGAAACGTCGAAGCAACCCCTTTGTGAACACGATAATTATAGTTCCAGCGAACCGCTGCAACAGTCAGATGTATTTCTGTTTCATGAATTTTCGGGCTTGACGAAATAGAATAGGCCCTATGCTGTAATGGTCTTAACCAAGTAACAAATTCATTTGCATTAACTACATTACGTGGCACCAAACTAATTAAATCCAAGACATCCTTACCCCACAGAAATTTTTCTAGCATATCTTTGTTACCGATTGCTTTCCTTAATGTAGAACAATTAGCGTACTTATCTACCTGATATATTAATTCCTTTGATGGTGTCATGATTTCCAAAGATTTAGTGAGAAGCTGACCTAGACATTCGTCATGATCTGTCAACATCTGATCAAATTTGGCACCAAGTTGTGCTAGTATTGCATTAACGAGGTCGGGAGCATTTAAGGGCATTACACCAAGTGCATCACCAGGTTGATACTGAATGTTACTTTCGCCAAGTTCGAAGGAAATATGACGAATTTCCTTTGCTGAACCAGTACCGGAAAGTAATAAATTTTCATTTACTTTTGCAAAAAACGGGTTCTTTTTATTCCATTCTGTCTTTTTATTCTGCTTGGTTTTTGATTCCCCTGTTGCTAAACCAGTTGGCTGTACTATATCATTTTTTTTGGACAGGGGGATAATGGTTTTATCTAGCCAATCAGCTGCTAGTTCATCATAGTCTACATCACAATCAATTCGAGGAGCCATTCTAACTGCACCAAGCTGTTCTAAACGAGTATCGATTAGCTTTCCAGCCTGACAAAACTCATCATAACTTGTATCGCCTAATGCTAAAACACCGTATTTTAGTTGATCTAGTCTAGGTGCAATATCTGAGGACAGAGCATCCCAAAAAATGCCTGCATTATCAGGCATCTCACCTTCTCCATAAGTGGAAACAACTAATACGGCATTTTCCATTTTGGATAATTCTGACATATCTACACTATCAAGCTCGCTTATTTGTGCTTCATAGCCTCTACTTGACGCAATTGATGCGGCGTCGTTAGCAAGTTCTTCTGAATTTCCAGTTTGCGTTCCATACAGAATATTTATGATGTTTGTACTTTTCTCTATGTCAGAACTTGACTTGGAAGTAGAGAAAAGTCGCTGCGATTGTATGCCGGCAATAAACCCGTTGATCCAGGTTCTTTGCTCTTTGTTAAATGGGGCGTCAGTGGGTATGTGCAGCAATTTCAAAATTATTCTCCATTGGTATTCTTTCAATAAAGTCAGCTACTGAAACTTGTGCGAACAATTCATCAAAATTCGGAATAGAGCCAAGAGTTAAGCGATTTTTTTCACTTTGATACATGATCCAAGAGTACGTTCCTGGGCTATCCATACTAAGCACATTTCGAAGTGCCAACGCTTGCTTGAAGTCTGTCAACCGCTTGTTTGCTACCAAAGCCGCCAGTTCACTATCAGTATAATTTGACAGTGCATTTTTTGCATGTTTAGCCAACGAGGACATCAGCGAAAAGTCTTCACTGATAACTAAATTTCTTACCATTCGATCAAAAAGATCTTTATCTGTATTCTTAGGATATTTCTTTTTAATCAAGTTTTGGGACATTTCTAGTACCGTGTAAGAATTTAAGAGGCGATACATCTGAGGTGATCTTGCATTTACAGCAGATGGAATAAAGCCTTCTAAAACTGGTTTTTTCTGTTTCCAAGCTCTTTTCAATTCGACAACTTGGTAGTTTGCAAGTGCTGTGCCTAACTCATCTACAAGTTCTTTACGACTTTTTGCCTCAAGAATTGCCTCTGCGTCTTGATATTGCAAAAGAGCTTTTGGCATAATCCAGACGAACTTGTCCACAATTTCATCCCAATTTTCGATAAGTTTTTTGGCTAAACCGGATTTTGTTTCTTGATAATGCAACCGAAGAAGTTTTTCAACAGCGTCATAATGAACATCTCTTCCAGCACCAAGATCAGTTATTTTCCCGAATAAAACTGACTCATGACTAATTGAGTCACTTATTTTTCCTTCAGGATCATACTGATAGAGAAATCCACCTGACATGCCGTTTCCTAAGCCTTTTGAAAACCCACCTATATTCAAAACTGTTCCATTTGTCATGTATTCTCCACAAAACTCTCCCACACCTTCCACTACAGCGGTAGCACCAGAATTTCTTACGGCAAACCTATCCCCTGCTTGTCCTTCAATAAATGTTCTACCACCAGTAGCACCAAATAGTGTGAAATTCCCAACTAGTACATTTTCTCCATAATCTTTGCCACCCCCAGAAGGCGATCTTATAATTATATCTCCACCGCAAGCTGATTTTCCAACTCCATCATTACACGTGCCAGTATGCTCAAAAACAAAACCGTCATTACAAAAAGCTCCAAAGCTCTGGCCTGCTGACCCCTTTGTGATAATTTTAATGCTCCGTCTATCTAGAAATCGTCTGCCTCGATGATCAGTGCGAGTAAAATTATTTCCCGGTTTAAGATCATAGTTAAGTATTCTTTCCACATCCAAGCAAATTTGTGCGCCCACGGATTTATTTCTATTATTTAAAGCTTGGGCGGGTCTGATCACTAATTGATTAGCATTTTTTTTGTTTAGGAAAAATTTAACTCTCTCTAAAAGTGAGTCATCAAATGAGTAATCTCTTTCTATGTACGTTGGGGATTCAACCTGTATCTCCTCGACCGGAGTTAACATTTTTCTGAGATTGAGCTGTCCTACTGATGAAGGATGATCAAGTAAATGGAGCAAGTCTGTGCGACCTCGGGATTGATCCAAACTTTTTAAACCTAACAGTGCTAAGATTTCCCTAACTTCTTGACAAATATTTAGAAGATATTGAGCAAGAGCTCTAGGGTCACCATCAAAGGTTTCAGCATTTGTTGTCAAGCCTGCTGGGCATTTCACATTGCAATTTTTGGCCATCACACATTTTAGCATCATCAATGCGGTAGTGCCAAATTCAAAACTATCTGCACCGAGTAGTGATGCTTTTACCACGTCAATACCAATTTGCATAGCACCAGAACCACGGAGCTGCACCTTATTTCTTATTCCATTCGCACAAAGTGCCTGATGAACTTCTGAAATTCCAATTTCTGCTGCCCTGCCAGAATACTTTAAAGAGGTCACTGCCGCTGCTGCAGTACCACCAGTATTTCCAGCGACGTTAATTACATCTGCACCCGCCTTTGCTACTCCAACGGCAATTGTACCAATCCCTTCTGAACTAACTAGCTTTACAATTACTCTAACTCGTGCCGCTTTTGCGTCATGTATAAGTTGACCGAGATCCTCTATTGAATATGTATCGTGATGCGGCGGCGGTGATATTAATTCAACTCCAGGCGTACCACATCTGGCTGCTGCAATTTCAACGGTCACTTTTTGAGCGGGAAGTTGACCTCCTTCTCCTGGCTTTGCTCCTTGGCCAATTTTAATTTCAATTTCCTGGAGTTTTGGATCAGCTAGGTATCCGGCCCACACTCCAAATCTACCAGATGCAAATTGTTTAATGCGGCTTGCTCTTAGTGTTCCATACCGACTCATATGCTCACCGCCTTCGCCGGAGTTCGACAGCCCTCCAACCATATTGGTTCCATGTGCAACTGCTTCATGAGCTGAGGCAACTAGAGCCCCATGTGACATAGCACCAGATGCTAGACGAGAGGTAAATTCAGATGCTGGCTGTACCTCAGAAATTGATATACTTTCTGGTGCCGAACGTAGCCGGCTCAAATAATCAAAAGCAAAACCCATTGCCTTAATCTTAAGTTTGCCATCTTCCACCTTTTGGTTGACAATATCTCCACCAAATCTGTGTACTAATGTTTTACCCAGAGTGTTTAGTTTACTCTTGTTTCCAGCCGATGGTCCGGTCAAACTTAAAACTATTGTATTTTCTGAAATATGATGACATTCTAAACCTCTTATTACGAAGTCAATATTTCCTGACCTATTAAAGAGCATCATTTCACGCTTTATATCTTCAAACTCGGTTAATTCACTTATATCAGCGGGCAATGATAAAATATCTCTTAGGGCTGCGGGTCGGCGAGTTCTCTCTTCTGTTATGTTACGTGAAAAGTCTCTGTAACCGGGTGTGACCTCAAATGAGTCAATTATATCTGGGGTAAGCTCTCCAAAGCTTGTATTAGTGTAACCTGCCTCATTTAAATTGAAGGCATCATTCATCTGCCTCAGTGTCATAAGACGGAATGGATCGGCTTCACCATCAAAAATACTCTCTTCAGTTTTTTCTTTAAATGTAATTTTTTCTTCTGTTAAATCTACGAAACCTCTTACAGCAGCCATGCCGTAAGAATGTCCGGCACCCTCAGTACGTTCCTTAAATAGACCTAAAATTGGAATTTCCGCTTCCGATGTTATTTTTCTAGCAAAACCATGCCAGTCCAAAACTGATTGAGCTATAGTGGTAAATCCTACACCACCTAAAGGCGTTTTCATATTTGGAAAATATTTAGCTAATATATGATCTTCTGTATTCAAAAAATTAGGTTCAAAAAATTCACCTCCAATGTAGCTCTCTACTGTACAAAGACCGACCTTTCCCATTGTTTTTAATAGTGCTTTTTCAGCTGCTTTAATAAATTTTTGAAAAGCAACAGTGGCTTTATCGAATCCAAACAATTCTTCAGCTCTTAGTCTGACTGCGAGTGGATAAACTGCGGATGCACCAAAACCTAAAGCACAAGCTACATGATGTGAAGAAGCAACTTGTCCACTCTCAACTACTACAGAGATTTTTAAACGCAAGCCTTCTTCTATCAACTTTTGATTGACAGCTGAAACAGCTAATATGAGGGGAACGGAGGCCATATCCTTGGACATATTGCGGTCAGACAGAATAGCAATACCCCCATTTTCGCGGGCAAATTTAGACACTGTTTCTGCAAGATGATCAATTGCAGCCACCAGCTCTCTCTCGTTATGCTTGGGGCTCTCAAAATCTGGTTTATACAACATGTCAAAAGTTTTCACTGGTGCAAATTGCTGTTCCTTCAACTTCAACATTTCAGACATTTTAATGATAGGAGATGAGAGTATAATTTGACGAGAACGTGATTGACCAAAGTGTGGTTTTTCACCTAAAGCTACTCTCAAGGTCATTCCCTCTAATTCTCTTATAGAGTCAAGTGGTGGATTAGTAACTTGTGCAAAACGTTGACTAAAATATTTAGCCAAACCTCCCTCAACATCGGAAAGAACATTTATAGCATTGCCATACCCCATGGCGGATACTTTTTCTAAACCAGAATGTAACATGGGATCCATCAAGAATTTAAAGCTTTCTTGGTTGTGAGTGTATCCAACATATCTCGCTGCTTTTTCCAAATCACCCTTATAAGAGGACGCTGCACGAGCAGGCTCAGTACTTGGATTTGGTAATGATGCTATATCAATACTGAGTTCTTCAACTATAGTTGAATAATCGGCTTTACGAGCAAGTTTTAGGAGGGCTTCGTTAGTGCGGTAAGTCTTTTTTTCCGTGTGATCATAATAAATCATTCCGCCAGCTTCCACACGACCCCGGCGGATCACCTTTGATTCTTCAAAATTTATTTGCCCTGCTTCCGACATTACCGCAAGGTATTCAGTAGTTTCTATAGTTCGAAGTGGGCGTAATCCAAGTCTATCAAGTCTCGCTCCAATAATATTTCCATCACCAAATATTACTGCTGCTGGGCCATCATTTTTTTCTTCAAAAAGAGAAAAATATTCCAGCATAGATTTAACTTCAGGTTCAATGTCGGTTTGGTTTTCCCAAGCGGGAGGCATCATAGATACTACTGCATCGACCAAATCCAAACCATCATCAAAAACTCGCGAGTTTAGAGTTTGATCTAATCTGCATGAATCAGATTGCCCTTTTGGGCGGATTATAGATTTATTTCCCGCACGCGCGATGGCAGCTTCTGATAACCGGTTTTTTTTATCTGTATTTAGCTCACCATTATGTGCCATTAGCCTGAACGGTTGAGCCATCGTGGGATGTGGGTCGGTATTTGTTGAAAAGCGTGTATGAAAGTACAAGGTATGAACGCAATGTTTAGGATCAGTCAGATCCGTGAAATAAGGGATTATTTCCCAGGAATTTAGCCTACCTTTAAAAACTTGGAGGCTGGAGGACATTGAAAGTGGGTAAAAGCCTTTAAATTTAGACTCAACATAGGCAACTGACTCTATTGCTAGCAAAGCACTATGAATTTTTTGTTCAAAATTTTTCTGCCCGTTATTTTCTTTAGGAATAAATATCCACTGTTTAATTCGTAGCTGCCATTTAACGGATCTTATACCAATTTTGGAGCTGTTCACCGGTAAAAATCTTTTTTTAAGGGTGCGCAAACCAGCTTTTTCAAGTGCTGCTTCAACACATTTAATCGCACTCTCATGCTGAGTCTCGTCAGTTGGTAGGAAAAAATTTCCGACGCCAAAGCCGCCAAATTTTAAGTCACACCCTGTCAAGTGACTAAAGAAGGAGGTAGATAAATCTACTGATATCCCAGCACCGTCTCCAACCCCTTCAGATGACATGCCTCCCCTGTGAGGAACGGCGCACAGAGCTTGATGCCCAAGGGTCATTAATTCATGAGTTTGCAGGCCATCCTTTCGTGTTAAAAATCCCACGCCACAAGCACTGTGTTCCAACTCAGAGTCGTAGAGACCTGTAGAATGCTTATCCAGCTGCATTATTTCTATCCAACTCCTACGTTTTACCATCTTTAAAAGTAATTGTGCGCCTTTAAACAATCAAGTGCGTGGGGCAAAGTCTCTACTACAATTACTAACACAATTCACATATTTTGCAAAAATGGGTACCTTTCTAATTAAACGGTCACCCACATAAATGTTATTTCCAATGCATAACAATAGGTTGTTTTACCTATCTGCGTTGTGGTTTTACCTTTTTTAATCATAAATGCAAGAAAAAAGTAAAAACCGCAAATCGCTTTGGATGAAATCGTTATGAATAGATTATTATGTCAAAAAACTTCTTAGCATATCTTTCCAGAGTAGGATGTATGTTTAAATTAAACTTTAAAGTAGCTAGTTCTCATATGTTTTACGGTAAGAATACCAAAAAAACATAGGTCATAACATCCTTTAGTGATTTATTTTTTTCAAATTCCTTTGCAACTTTTATTACTGAGTGTAAGAATCTAATCGTTGCATGTCTGTAATTTGCAAACAGCTGATTAATTGAACATTTTGGGAGTCAATCATATGCAGGAAATCACTAATTTAATGGTTAAAAAATTTTAGAAGATATTTTTGAGCGAAAATACACTACAAAGAAATACTAAAAGCTGGTCTTTGTTGATCTTTTTGGGTTTTATATGGGGCTTTTCTTTCTTAGCAGTAAGTATAAGTCTGGAATCGTTTACACCCTTACAGGTCGTAGCTTGGCGGATTAGTTTAGGCGCATTATTCGTTACAGGCTTTTGCTTTTTTATTGGAGAGAAATTACCAAAAATAAATAAGAAAGGCATACGCACTTGGTCTTATTGTCTAGGAATGGCATTGTTTTCAAATGTAATCCCGTTTTGTCTAATTTCTTGGTCTCTACTTTATGTGACGTCAAGTTTTGCGGGTATCACCATGACTTTGGTACCTCTCGTAGTACTACCACTTTCGCATTTTTTTGGAAAAGGTGATCTTATGACAAAGGAAAAAGTATTAGGTTTTTCCATCGGGTCATTGGGTGCTATACTCTTATTTGAACCATTTGAAAACTTTACCTTCGGCTTAAATGACGAGACATTGGTCCCAAAGTTAGTATGCTTGTTAGCAACGCTCTGTTACGCGACTGGGTCTATCATTACTAGAAGGTCGCCCCAATCAGTGTCTAGTTTATCCTTTAGTGCTGGCGCACTAATTTTGGCAGCCATAATAATTTTACCACTTTCAATTCAATTTTCAGATTTTAATACCCAGTTAAGCGTAAAATCTATACTGGCAATCCTATTCTTAGGTCTAATACCAACAGGCCTGGCAACCATTATTTTAGTATATTTGGTAAAAAATTCGGGTCCAAGTTTTATGAGTCTAGTGAATTATCAAGTTCCAATATGGGCTATTATTTTTGGAGTTCTATTTAATGGTGAAGTGTTGC
>MDTD01020552.1_pt1 | contig 10603 bp, 8 predicted proteins | sample 811221 | NCBI WGS metagenome assembly MDTD01 (sample SAMN05326646, study PRJNA326480) | marine metagenome | isolation source: seawater | place: Pacific Ocean: South West | collected 2011
GATCAGGAACGGGCCATTGAATGGTCTGAACTCCTTTTAGCCTTTCATAATTTAATCCCGAAATATCAATAGTTGTTCCTTTTGTTAGCCTGGCATATTCCTCATAAACCTCCGATGCTTCTTCGTATCCAAACCCATGGAATCCCATGGCTTTTGCAAAACGAATAATGATCTCACCATCGGGCAATGCTTCACCCGGCGGATCAATGACTTTTGGTAGATATGTTATCCTTCGCTCAGAGTTGGTCATCGTTCCTTCCTTCTCCAACCATCCGGCAGCAGGTAATAAGACATCAGCATATTTTCCGGTATCACTATTCGTAGAAATATCCTGAACAATCACAAACCTTGCTGCTTTTAGGGCTTCGTCCACCAGCCTTGCATTAGGCATACTGACTGACGGGTTGGTACAAATGATCCAGATGGCTTTCATTTTCCCTGACTTCAGGGCATGAAACATTTCTGTGGCTGTCAAACCAGGTTGATCACGAATCGAACTCACGCCCCAAAAATCCGCTACTTCCTGTCGGTGGGCAGGATCTGCTAGGTTCCTGTGGGCAGCCAGTAGATTGGCCATTCCACCTACTTCTCTTCCGCCCATCGCATTGGGTTGCCCCGTCAACGAAAAAGGGCCATTCCCTGGTTTTCCAATTTTCCCGGTAATCAGATTAAGATCAATCAATGCCAGGTTTTGATTGACACCTGATGTACTTTGATTAAGTCCCATGGCCCACATAGTAATGAACCCTTTGGCATTGCCAATCATTCGAGCTACCTCCTCAATATCATTCACAGCAAGGTCACATGCAGCCGCATATTCCTTCAGGGTTTTGGACTTTACTTCTTTCGCATACTGGGGGAACCCATTTGTGTGATCACGGAGAAATTCTTCGTCAATCATATCATGGTCTATCAGATACTTTCCAATCGCATGAAATAAATGAATATCCGTTCCGGGATTGATTTGAAGATGAACATCTGCGATGGCACAACTATCTGTTTTACGTGGATCCACAACTATAATTCGGGTCTCAGGGTTTGCTTCTTTGTGCTTTTCAATCCGCCTGAAAAGAATTGGATGACACCAGGCAGGATTAGCTCCGGCTATCAATATACAATCCGATTGCTCGATGTCATCATATGAAATAGGGACCAAATCATCTCCCAAAGTCTCTTTGTATCCCACCACAGCAGAGCTCATACACAGGCGACTATTGGTATCAATGTTATTTGTTCCAAGAAACCCTTTCACTAACTTATTGGCCAGATAATATTCTTCCGTAAGACATTGACCTGATACATAAAGCCCAACACTATCCGGTCCATATTTTTCAATCAGTGTCTTAAATACCATTGCTGATCGATCGATAGCCGTTTCCCATGATACATCTTCTCTGGGATGTTGACGACTCCATCGCATCTGGGGTTTTAACAACCGATCGCTTTGATCCATTGTGGTATAATGTAAATTCATCCCTTTAGAACAAAGCATCCCTTTATTGACCGGATGCTGCTCATCTCCGGCTATAGACAGCCTCCCTTTCTTCTCTCTGGATACAACGATTCCACAGCCTACTCCACAGTAGGAGCATGTAGTCCTATGAGTTTCTTTTTGTTTTAACGACATCTCTTGATGGACACAGATCCGGTGAGCTTACTCAAGGAGTAAGCCCACCATGACCCGTAGACAAATGAACATTTTGTGTTTCAAATATTTTGATAAGGCAATCACTCTTAGTGATTTAGAAAATCAAGGAGATAAGCCCTGTAGTCATAGTAGTCAGGATGTTCAAGTACATCCTTTCGATTCCTTGGCCTTGGATATGGAATGGTTAGCTCATCACCAATCCTGGCATAAGGGCCGCTGGTCATCATAATGACCCGGTCAGCCAGGAAGATAGACTCATCTACATCATGTGTAATGGCCACAGCAGTAATCTTTTCCTTTTGCCAAATTTCCAATAGGACGTCCTGTAATTCGCCTCTTGTCAGGGAGTCTAGCATCCCGAACGGCTCATCTAATAACAGCACCTTGGGTTTTAAAGCAAAAGCCCTGGCGATACCTACCCTTTGCTGCATTCCCTGTGAAAGAGAAGTGGCTTTCTTATCAAAGTCATTTCCCAGCCCCACTTTATCCAGATAGTATTTACAGATCTCAATTTTTTCTGCTTTTGATGCGGTAGGAAATACTTGCCTAACTCCAATCATTACATTCTGTAGAGCAGTCAGCCACGGCAATAAGCTTGGTGACTGAAAAACGACTGCACGGTCTGGTCCGGCTTCTCTCACCGGATCTTTATCAACGAATATCTTTCCTCCACTGATCTCATTGAGCCCTGCTATCATCGTCAGGAGTGTGGATTTACCACACCCGGAATGACCTATAATGGATACAAATTCGCCTTGATGAATCTTTAACTGCAGGTCATCCAAAACAACATAATCGCCCTTTGGGGTTGGATAAACCTTTCTTAAATCCTTGCATACCAGCATCTCTTCCCTGACTTCAGGTTCCGGAATGGATGGTATTTCTTTTCTTAATAATGCTTCCATTGTTTTAATCCTTTAGAAATACTTTACTTGTTCTTCTTTCCTTTTCCTGCCAAACCTGATTCTACCAGGCATCACTGGTTGGATATCAGGGAGTATATATTTTCTGTCGCTTACCTGTCTTCTTGTAGCTCCTACATCCATTAGGTATTCCAGAATATCATTCCTTAATCGTTTGTAAACAGGGTCCTGATTGATCTCAGTGACATCCCTGGGCCTTTCAAAACCTACTTTAAATTCGGGTCCCATGGTGGCATTCGGGCCAGGTGTTAAGGGAACAATACGATCGGCCATTAATATACCCTCATCCACATCATTCGTGATCAGTACTGCAGTTTTCTTATCAACAGACCATATCTTAATGATCTCTTCCTGCAGGGTTCCCCTGGTAAGCGCATCAAGTGCACTCAAAGGTTCGTCCATCAGTAAGATCTCAGGGTTCATTGCCAGTGCTCTCGCCACAGATACCCTTTGGCGCATCCCTCCGGACAGTTCCAATGGTTTCTTGTCTATTGCGGGAGTCAGGTTGACCATTTCAATGTATTTCCTTATATGTTGCTCCCTTTCCTTTTTAGAAAGCTTTGGGAAAACTTCATCAACAGCCAACTTTATATTACTATATACCGAAAGCCAGGGCAGCAAGGAATAGTTTTGGAAAATCACTCCACGATCAGGTCCTGGGCCTGTAACCGGCTTTCCATGTAACAAAACTTCGCCTTCATCAGGAAAAAGTAACCCGTTGATAAGATTGATCAAGGTCGTTTTCCCACTTCCGGAAAAACCGACAATTGCCAGAAACTCACCATCTTCAACTTTCAGATTGATATCTGAAAGTACATCTATCTTAGATGATCCGGTCCCAAATGACTTTGAAACTCCTTTTAATTCCAATAATGTCATTATGCTGTGGTTTTATTAAATGTCATGAAGCTCTGGACACTCAACATGATCCGGTCAAGCAAAAATCCAATGATGCCAATCACAAACATGGCCACAATGATCTTTGCATTAGAGTCGTTTGCTCCATTCTGGAATTCTTCCCAGACAAATGATCCCAAACCAGGACTCTGAGCTAATAATTCAATGGCAATCAAGACCATCCATGCCACCGACACCGTAATCCGCAAACCAGTAAAGATCAGAGGAAGAGAAGCAGGTAAAATGATCTTAAAAATATTTTGACCTATATTCAGTTTCAGCACCTTGGCCACATTGATATAGTCTTTATCGACATTAGAAACACCCATACTTGTATTGACAAGGGTTGCCCACATCGCACACAATCCAACACTTATAAATGAAATGATAAAAGATTTATCCATCGAAGGATCAGTGATCATTGTTTTTACGACCATAAAAACCAACAATAGCCAAACAACCGGGGATACTGGTTTGAATATTTGAATCAGCCAATTGAAGGATGTCCTCAAAGAATCACTCAACCCGATAATGATACCAATTGGAACAGCTATAAACATAGCCAGTAAAAACCCGGCCGCCACAGTTTTTAGACTTGTGCCTATTTGGTCGAGAAAGGATGGACGGCCGGTGTAAGTAATTTCTGAGAGGCCTTGCTCTGCTCTTTGTTCATTCGTTTCTGCCACTTTGTCTCTGAATTCTTCCTTTTTTCTGGATATTTCCAGATGATCCTTCCACAAAGCAATGTATGCATGGTAGACCTGCACTGGAGAAGGCAGTGTATTTGGCTGACAGCTAATGTCCCCTGATGCTATACAGGACTCCATTTCTTTTGCTGCAGCTTCCCCCTGCTCCACTCTTGCTTTTTCAATTCTTGCACTTGCCTCACTATTGTACAGCGCCCTAGCTCCACCATGCCATATTAAAATGAACAATAGGATAGAAATTAAAGGAAGGAGCGCTTGTTTAAAAAAAAGTCTTAAGTTCTTTTGCTGTTCTTCTCCGCCAATTAATCGGATCAATGGCTCTATAAAACCAAGGCCTAATAGCCTGAGTGTCTTTATTGTTTTGCTTTTCATTTGTCTGTATTGATTTAAGGAAGCGGGAAAGATCACAATGACCTTTCCCGATCAACCCGGATTCTACAATGTTTCATCTTTGTATCCGATGCTGAAGCTATTGATGTATCCAACCGGATCTTTCCCATCGTACATCTTACCATCAATAAAATCTGTTGTCGGATCTTTATATCCATCAGTTTCAGGTAATTCTTCTTTTGAGAGGTATCCCTCTTCTACCAGTTTTTTGGCTGCCTGCTTCCAGATGTCAGGGCGATAAATTTCTTTAATGGTCTGATGATACCACTCCTCTGGTTTGCTTTCGGGAATTTGTCCCCATCTTCTCATTTGGGTGAGGAACCAAATACCATCCGAATAAAAAGGAAAGGTTGCATCATACCGATAAAAGACATTGAAGTCGGGCATAGAGCGCTTATCTCCTTTTTCAAACTCAAAAGTTCCGGTCATTGAATTGGCTATTACGACAGAGTCTGCACCCACATACGCTGGCATAGATAAGATTCCCACTGCCTTGGGTCTATTACCAGGTGTATCCAACCATTTTGCAGCACGGATCAGCGCCTTGGTTACAGCAACGGCGGTATTCGGATAAGTCTCAACAAACTTTTTGGTCATGACAAATACCTTTTCAGGATTGTTTTTCCATATATCATAATTTGTTGTAACCGGAACACCGATTCCCTTAAATACTGCCTGTTGATTCCATGGTTCACCTACACAATAGCCGTAGATGGTTCCCGCCTCCAGGGTAGCTGGCATTTGGGGTGGAGGAGTAACAGAGAGCAGCACATCCGCATCTACTTGTCCCTGAATATTATCAGCTGTGTATAATCCTGGATGAATTCCAGCCGCTCCCAGCCAGTAACGGATCTCATAATTATGTGTGGATACCGGAAATACCATTCCCATTTTAAATGGTCTGCCAGCGGTCTTATATTCCTTTACCACCGGAGCCAATGCATCTGCTTTGATCGGATGAATCGGTTTTCCATCCTCATCGGAAGCCACATTAGGTTTCATTTTAGTCCATACTTCATTAGAGACGGTGATTCCATTTCCATTCAGGTCCATTGAAAAAGGAGTGACCAGGTCTGCCTGTCTCCCAAAACCGGCTCCCGCAGCAATCGGCTGACCTGCCAGCATATGTGAACCGTCCAGTTGGCCATCAATCACCCGATCAAGTACATTTTTCCAGTTTGATTGTGCTTCTATGGTGACGTACAGACCTTCATCCTCAAAGTAGCCTAGCTCTTTGGCAATGGCCAATGGTGCCATGTCTGTCAGTTTAATAAATCCAAAAGTCAACTGAGGTTTCTCAATAAGAAGCTTCCCCGATGATTCTTTGGCTGAAACGACACTGGCGCTTTGGGTTTTTGAACCACCGGAACATCCGGCTATAAAACCGGCCAGAATCAATAATAGGAGTATATTATTTCTTAAATATTTCATTGATAATAATTATTTAGATGTGAAAAGTGTTGGCTTGAAAGTGATCATAGTCCATGCCCAGCATTGGAGAGCCGTATGATCCCCACCCCTGAGTGCTTCCATGGTATCGCTGCCAAACATTTGAGAATAACCCAGGTTCCAAACAACGCCACCTTTTAGTTTCTTGATAAATACCAGGTCAACTTCTGTTCCCATATTTTTTGACAACTTATCCCCTTCTGTGTCCAGTTGAGATGAACCTGTCATGAATTGGTGTACGTCCATTTTTAAAGCGCCAAACCCAAGTCCGAAATTTGTTTTGAAATAGACATCTGTAACACCGACCGTTCCATTTGCCGGCCCTACATAGAAATAATCCATGAATCCATTATGCATATGATTGGTCCCAAAGTCCGGACTAAATGACCTGACATCCGAAGAAGTATCTGAATCGTCTTTACCTGAGACATATTCAACACCCAAAGTCAAAGGAGTAACCGGCGTCGAAAAAGTAGCATTGACACCTGCCAGTAGGGCATTGACTTTGTTTTTATTGAGCTCTCCGGTCTGATAGTAAAAATCCCCGGCCAGTTTCAGTCCGGCTACTTTCTTACTGGCTACCAGTCCAAAAGTTTGCTTAAATGAAACGGTGCTGTCTGCATTCTGATAGCCGGCATTAAATGCGAGCAGAGACAGGGACCCTTCCTTTAACTGCTGATTAAACCAACCATATTGAAAGGTCTTATAATTTCCGTTGACACTGTAGTAATTAGCACCCGGACTTTGCAGAAACCCTTGTTCAGGAACATCATCATCCTGATTATAAGCCAAACCAAAATGAAGCTTTGAATTGCCAGGTTCAAAAATTAACAAAGCAGCATCGTGTCTCCTACCTTGCTGGGCCCATTCTAAGCCACCGATAAATCTTTGGTTGTCATAAGATATAATCTGGCGTCCAATCTTGATCGAAAAATCACTTGTGAAGTAATATTGACCCCATGCCTCACTGATAAATGTCTTTCCATATTCTTCTTTAAAGATTTGGCCGGTCTCACCCCATATTCTGATATCCTGAAAAGCGACCCGTAGTTTAAATGCCGAATCTGCATAATCCAGATAAAGCCTTGACCTCTGTTCAGTAAAAAATGCCGGATCTCTTGATTCATCCGTTAATGTCTTAAAGCCATTCCTGAATTCGGTTCTTGGCCTTACTTCCGCTGATATAGTCACCTGGGCCTCTGTCAATCTTACAGATCCCATAAGTATTATGATAAGGAGTAGATTTCTTTTCATATATGTATAATTACGTAGTATTAATATTTCAAAATTACGTATATAAACGTAATAATTAAAATAAAATACGTAATTATACGTATTTTTCTAATTTAGATAAAAATGATGGGTGTTTGTTGACTTTACGTCATTATCAGCCAGAAATGGGCCTTATTTATTGCATTATTTTAAAGGGAAACTTATTGGAGATGCTCTGCCAAACCTTCTTTTTCTACTTTCTTAAAGAGTTCTGCAATATTATTTACATCGAGTTTCTTCATGATGTTGAACCGATGGGTCTCAATGGTTCGAATGCTCTTGCCTAGTTTTTCGGCTATATCTTTATTTGAAACCCCATCATAGATCATTTTAAGGATCTCCTTTTCTCTTCTTGTAAGCTGATAATCAACTTTGGATTGGCTTTCCTCTGACTTTATCTGCACTGGTCCCGATTTTGTATAGAAATCTACAATGGTCGAAGAGATGTCCCCACTAAAGTATTTCTGTCCATTGTTGACCATATGGACCGCTTTATTAAACTCAGATTTATTCGTGTCTTTTAAGAGGTAGCCGTCTGCTCCATATTCAAGGGATTGCATAATATATTCAGAGTCATCATGCATGGTAAGTACCAATATCCTGATGGCCGGGTCCTTCTTTTTGAGTTGCTTTGTTACTTCCAGACCAGTCATCAGAGGCATTCTTATATCCACAACAAGCACATCAGGTGGTTCTTTTTCCATTTTCTCCAACGTCTCCTGACCATCCGATGATTCCCATACTACCTTTATTTCCGAATCATCCTCCAACACCATTTTTATACCATGCCTGACAATTTCGTGGTCATCAGCTAAAGCGACTCTAATCATTTTTATCGAGGGATAATGTGATAAATATTTTTGTTCCTTGATTTAAAGCTGTTTCTAATTTAAAGATTCCTCCAATATAATCAGTCCGTTCTTTCATATTGAAAATTCCATGACCTGCTTTTTCAAAATGCCCGCTGTTTTCAACACGACTATAATCAAACCCTTTTCCATCATCCTCTATCAATATATTGAGTGAATTAATAGTATGCGAAAAATTCACCGTGATATTTGATGCCTTTGAATACTTAAGTGCATTGTTTACTCCTTCCTGAATGATCCGGTATAGATTCGTTTCAATATGGCTATCCAGCCTATTGATAAACCTGGTCTCGTTGATGAACTTAACATTTGATTTTGTTACTGCATTGATCTCTCCACAAAATTTATTGATCGCTGGAACCAACCCGAAATCTTCAAGGCTACTTGGCGTTAAGTTAAATGACACTCTCCTCACTTCCTGGATAATACTTTTCATCAGGTCTTTCGCATCCTCCAATCTTATTTTCATAGGTTTGGATGAAGGAGAAAATGATTCAAGAAGTAATTTCATGGCCGATAGCATTTGACCAACACCATCATGTAATTCCCGTGAAAGTCGCTTCCTTTCCTCTTCCTGTCCTTCTAAAATCAATGCAGACCTGTAGTTCTGCTCTTTGACAGATTTCTCTATCCGTTCTCTGTTTAACTCTCGTGACCGAATTTTTGCTTCCTTAAACTCCGTGATGTCATGCGCAATTAGCTTAATTTCATTTGATGGGATGACAGGGACTAAAAAGGCTTCCATCCAGCAAAAATCTCCCGGTTCTGTGATCAATCTGATTTCTCCGGACCAGTTTTTGCCTTGTTTCATCAACTCTATTAAACCCTCACCAAAATCTTTTTTGTATCCGCAGTCCACCAGAAGTTCCTGAAAAGTAGCCGGGGGCTCTTTTTCCTCATATTCCATAGATTGATAAAAAGCCGGGGCCAGGTATTTAAACTTCCCCTTGAAATCGATACTGGCATAAAGAGAGGGTGATTCCGGTTGTATATTGACCGCTTCAAGATCTTGATATGACCTTCCCAACTCTTCATATAACTTGGTCATTTCATTCGTCATTTTTTTGGAAGCTTCCTCTGAAAGAACCAAATCCTGAACAGTGGCCCGAACACTCTTTGCGAGTGGCCTGAATACAAAAATCAATTCCAGCAAAATAATGGTCAATGAAATAACAAATAAGTAAAATTCTGTTTGCTTAAGATCACTCACCTTCTCCTGAGCTTCATGGTCGTACTGGAAAACAATCCTGTCCATTCCTTCCAGGAATCTTGCCTCATGCTCAAGAATATTGGCTACCGATGATTGTTCATCAAGTGCTGAAGTTGTGGGTAACAGCAGCTTTTGTGCACTCTGATAGATCGCTTTATAATGTGGCTCAATCTGATCAAACATCATATTGATGGTATCAGAATTTACCCCGGAAAAATCTACATCATTGCGGTATCTCAAGCTTTCATGAGATGTCTTCCATAAATCCAGGGCTTCCTTTAGCTCTCTTTTATTCTGTTCAATTGCCTCAGTTTCACGCTCGATTTTAAGGGCGAGCTTACTGATCTTCTGACTAAGCATTCGCTGTCTTCCGGCCACATTGATGACATGAGCATCATCCTGCTGACTACTGATAGATGTTTGGATAAGGATCTGGCTGACAAGAATACTAATGGCAATACAACCAAGTGCGATAAGATAAAAAAGTCCAAGCCGCTTAAATCTGGGTTTTGCCATGCATTACGTAGTGACCTTAAAATTAGTGAATCTAAAGGGACTAAGATCTTTTACGTAGATTTTTAAGCAAAACCAACGTAAACCATTCCGTCCTCCACTTTCACCGGGTAGGTAGCCAATGCACATTCATCTCCATTCAGGTTATTACCAGTTTCCAATGAATAGGTCTTTTTATGAAACGGACAAGCCACTTTTGGCTCGTTATTTTCAGAACCGATCATCCCTCTTGATAGAATCATCTGGTGCTTATGCGGACATAAGTTTTGGGTGGCATGCCATGTCTTCCTTCTGGAAAAATTAAAAACTGCAATCTGAAGCCCTTCCAGATCAAAGCATAGTCCTCCATTGGCAGGAAAATCCTCTGCTTTACAGGCCGGGAGCCACCTTTGGACCTGATCTGCTTTTACTGTTTTATATGCTGATAATACTTGTGTCATATTATTTTGATTTTACCTGATCCCAATCTGCCGGCTTTTTCATTTCCCGCATGGGTACAAATTGTTGTGATGGGTCATGTTCATCTGAGTTAGAGAAGTGTTTAAATTTTGACATCATCTTCTCATTGTTGACCGCTTCTTTCCATTCGCAATGGTAAGCAGCCACCAATACCTTCATATCCTTCTCCAATTCTTCACCAATACCCAGGCAATCATTGACCACTACATCTCTGAGATAATCAATACCCCCTTCCAACTTACTCAACCAAACGGAAGTCCGATTGA
>MDTD01077929.1_pt1 | contig 10602 bp, 6 predicted proteins | sample 811221 | NCBI WGS metagenome assembly MDTD01 (sample SAMN05326646, study PRJNA326480) | marine metagenome | isolation source: seawater | place: Pacific Ocean: South West | collected 2011
GTAAATTATGTTGACGTAGGGTATTACAACAATCATAATGATTTAACTAATAATTTTCAAATCATCATTACACCTAACGATGGAATCATCGGTGATGGAAACAACGCTCAAGTATGTTACTTAGACATGGATTGGGCACACGGAGACATCGGAGGAAGTGGCGCTTGTTGTGGGCCTGACCCAGGAGTAACAGGAGCAGACCAAAGCACAACAGGAGACGACGGCCCCCACGTACAATTCGGTAGGTTCAATCTTCTCGATGACACATATAATGGTCCTTACGGAGTTGGCGAAGGGTATGACGATGGTATCGATTGGCTTGATTTCAAGTACTTTGATATTAACACAGCTCTTTCAAGTAATAACTTACCGCCAGTAGCAACAGAAAACCTAGGGTGTGATACAATTACGATTTGTTTAAACCAGACTACTTCTGTAGACGTCAACTTCCTTGGGCCTGAACCAGGTCAGTCTGTTACCCTTGATGTAGTACAAACCCTTATTCCAGGAAATATAATTGACGGTTATACTCAAACAGATGGTCTAAACGCTGGTATAACAGGCACATTCATTGCGAGTGCCCCAGGAATGAATACAATTGAGATTACTGCAACTGACGACGGATCACCATCTTCATCAACGTCAGTAACTATGTATATTGAAGTGCTGGATATTCTCCCGCCAGAACTCACCGTTGAAGGAACACTGTCAATATGTGCTGGTTCAGAAACTCAAATCACTGCCACAGGAGATTTTGATGAATTTACATGGAACTTAAACAGCCAATTTACAGACGGAAATATTGCCAACATTCCATTTGGCGGAACATTTGTTGTTACTGGTATTTTAGACGAAGGATGCCAAGTTCAAACGTCATTTTTTATTGATCAAAGCCCTTACTATCTTCCAGATGTAGAGTATACACCAAATCCACCAAACATTTGTTCCGGCGACTCTGCCTTTATTCAAGTTGTTCCTGATTTGGATGAAGTGTTTGTAGGATATACATGGGAATCTGACTGGAATGGTCTTGGAGGTGAGGTATATGATGTAACAGCTGACGAAAGTGGCGCTTGGGTTTCTGCAGGAATGTACAGATTGCTTGTTGAGGATGAGAGTGGGTGTTTTGGCCAACGTGTATTCCAAATATTTAGTGTTGGTGCTGACATCCCTGACGTAACAATCCCGCCAATGTGTGAAGGTTTGGACACAGTTGTGTTTGAAGGAGGTTATGCAAGCACCGACGAGGGAAATTTTAATATCTATTTAATTACTTCCAACAGCGCTGGATGGGAAGGCAGCTTTGCAAATATCATTGTCAATGGCGAAGTTGTTTCTACCATTACTCTAATCAACAGTACGTTTGATACGTTCTCTGTGCCAATTGCATTTGGAGATTTAATTGAAGTAGAATACATATCGGCTAATCCCGATAATGATGTCTTTAACCAAATGCAAGTGTTTAACTGTTCAAATAGCCAGAACAATACAAACATTACGGATTTAAGCTCTGGAATTGTTTATTCATTAGATGCGATGTGTTCAGTAGAAGAGGCAAGCGGCTACTGGGAAGAAGAAAGTGGACCAGGAACATCATGGTTCCAGTATACGGATCAATACAACACCCTTTGGTCACCAACTGAGTATGGTATTTATGAACTATGTTTCTTCGAAGAAAACTGTAACATTCCTTATTGCTATGACATCGAAGTTACTTTACCACCATCGATTGAATTAAATGAAAGTGCTGTAACTCTTTGTGACGGTGAGGCTGTTAACTTAATTGCTGACACAGCGGATGCAGGCGGTACGGCAGATATCAATTGGCCATACCCCGGTACTGATAATGTTCTTGAAAATGTCTTTAGCTACACTCAATACACAAACACTACAATAACTGTTGAGATTGAAAATGGATGTGGTACTGACGAGGCTTCGGTTGATGTTGAAGCTTTCTTCTCTCCTCTAATCGATAGCATATTCCTTTGTGAAGAAGGAGAAGAAGTAGAAATAGACCCAATCTCTGGAGACCAAAACGACAATGTTTCAACATATGAGTGGACATATAATGGTGATATAATTCCAGGTGAAAACGGACAAGAATATACTGCTTCAGAAACTGGTTCATATTGTGTTATTGTAACCAATACATGTTGGCCAGACGGTGAGATTAATTGTGGTTTTGTTGATATTGTAGGCCAAATCGAAGACATCTTTGTTGACGCAGTCGATGGTGAAGTTGTTGATTGTGATGAGGACGAGCTTGGCGACGACGAAACAACGCCTATTACAATTACTCTGCCAAATGATCAGTATATCGCTACTTGGCCAGATGGAACAGAAGGATCTGTATGGATAATTCCAGAAGATCTTCAAGCTACTGACGATGATGGAAACCCATTATTCGATGCAGATGGAAACCCAATATGGGAATATAATGGTGAAGAAATTTGTGTTGAAGTAGAAGATCCATACGGATGTGGTGTAACTCAGCATTGCGTTGATCTATTTATTGGCGCAGCGCCATCAGTTGAACCTACTGTTGGTGTAGTTGGCGATTTTATATTTGAATATCCGTATGTAGATGAATATGGCTCAAGTGATAATTTGGATCAGAATGTAAATATTTGTGATAACATCGACTATATATTCGACTTAAATGCAATTAATCCAGTTCCTGATACTGCCTATTTCACTTGGACTATTGAATGTCAATCCGAGCCCGGGGGCAGTTACCTAGACACAATATTTGAAGTAGAAAACACAAGTTTTATTGAGATCATGAACACAGTTATTGATGCTTCTTCAGATTGTGGCACATACTTCATTTTAACTGGTGTTGTTGAGAACACTTGTGGAACTGCAAGCGAATCGTTTTTAGTCTATACTGACCCAGGAGAAGGTGATGTTTGTGGTTTGGAATTTTATAATGTGATCACTCCAGATAACGACGAAATTGGCCTTAATGAATCATTTAAAATAGAAGGCTTAGACAATATTACAAATGCTGGAGGTATTGCGACTTTAAAAGTGTTCGATAGATGGGGAAATATGGTGTTTGAAGATCTCGCATATAAAAATAGCAACCCATGGAAAGGAAAAAACAATAAAAATATAGACTTACCGGAAGGAACCTATTATTATACTTTTAGTTATACACTTGGCGAAGATCAATTTTCAAAGCAAAACGTGGTTACCATTTTAAGAGATAATTAATTTATAAATTGGCAAAGCAACGCTCACAATACGTATGTTCGGATTGTGGAACGACCGTATCCAAATGGGTAGGAAAATGTCCAGGATGTGGGAGTTGGAATTCCTTAGTTGAAGAAGTTATAACTAAGCCAAGTAAACGACAACATAGAGAAGCAAGTTTAGGCACCTTATCGTCTCCAATGCCGCTAAAAGACGTAGCTGTAAACACATCTTCAAGGCTTAATACTCGAGAAATAGAACTAGATAGGGTGCTTGGCGGAGGAGTTGTTACGGGCTCATTGATGCTTTTAGGAGGAGAGCCAGGGATAGGAAAGTCAACTTTAATGCTGCAAGTTGCAATTCGCGCCAGTGAATCAGGTAAAAAAATCCTCTATGTTTGTGGAGAGGAAAGCCCAGAGCAGGTAAGGATGCGAGCAGTAAGGATAGGTGATGTTCCAGAGACTTTAATGATTTTGCCCGAGACGAAGGTTCCAATTATTTTAAATGTTTTAGCCAAAGAGGATTATTCTCTACTTATTATTGACTCAGTCCAAACCCTCGACCAACCAGAAATTGACGGTGTTCCAGGCTCAGTTTCTCAAATTCGAGAATCTGTAGCATCGATTACTTCATATGCCAAAACAAGAAGCCTTCCTGTGTTTTTAATTGGACACATCACAAAAGAGGGATCAATAGCAGGGCCTAAAGTTTTAGAACATATGGTAGATGTTGTGCTACAGTTCGAGGGCGACAGAAACCATGCGTATAGGATGCTTAGGGCATCAAAAAATAGGTTTGGCACTACTTCTGAATTAGGTATATACGAAATGCTAGGAGAGGGACTTCAAAGAGTTGAAAATCCAAGTGATATTTTTCTTACAGAGGCTGGAGACCCAACAAGTGGATCTGCAATATCAGTTTCTTTAGAGGGATTACGCCCCATACTTGTTGAGGTACAAGCTTTGGTTAGTACAGCTGTTTACGGAACACCACAGAGATCAGTAACTTCATTTGACCTTAGACGTCTCAATATGCTTCTTGCGGTATTAGAAAAGAGATGCGGTTTTAAGCTAGCCTCTTTTGATGTCTTTCTAAATATGGCAGGGGGGTTAAAAATTGTAGATCCGGCAAATGATTTAGCTGTTGTTGCTGCTATTCTTTCATCTAGTTTAGACCTGCCATTAGACAGAGATATCTGTTTTGCTGGAGAAGTAGGGTTAAGCGGAGAGATTAGACCAGTTCCTCGGTTAGAAGCTAGAATGGCTGAGGCAGCAAGATTGGGAATGAAAAAAATCCTTGTTAGTGGCCATGCAAAAACGCTAAAAGCGACCAAAGGACTAGTTGTCGTTCCGGTAAAAAGAGTGAGTGAAGTACACTCAAATATCTTCTAAGAAGCGCCTTCTAGTACAACCACAAATTCACCCTTGGGTGATTTACTGGAAAAGTGCACAAGAGCTTCATTAACTGTACATCTTATTATTTCCTCGTGAAGTTTAGTTAGTTCCCTACAAACTGCAATCTTGCGATCACCACAACCATAACCAGAGAGCTCCCTAAGAAGCTTTATAATTCTATGTGGGCTTTCGTAGAGGACGATAGTTTTATCCTCTTTTAAAAGCGCTTGAAGCTTTTGCTGCCTTCCCTTTTTATGTGGAAGAAACCCTTCAAAAGAGAACCTGTCACAAGGGATGCCACTAACTACAAGCGCAGGCACAAATGCAGTTGGGCCAGGAAGGCAGCTAACTTCTACTCCTGCCGCTACACAAGCGCGAACGAGTAAAAATCCGGGGTCAGATATTCCGGGAGTACCTGCGTCAGAACAAAGTGCATAATGCATTCCTGAAGTAAGAGCTTCAACAATTTGTGCAACCACCTTGTGCTCATTATGTAAGTGGAACGATTTAAGCTGCTTGTCAATGCCCAAATGCCATAACAAGTTTCCAGTTGTCCGAGTGTCCTCAGCCAGGATTAAATCACAAGATTCGAGAACCTCAATTGATCTTTTAGAAATGTCTCCCAGATTGCCAATAGGAGTTGGTATGATGTCTAATTTGCCGGACTCCATCTTAAAAAATTCTGGTGATTCGTTCTTCAAAAGAAGTTATAGCAGATTCTATGTCTTCCTTTCTGCCCGATGGGTTTAGAGTTTCCCTAAATAATTCCATCGCTTCTTCCACCGTTCCACAACCGTCAATTGTATCTATGATATCGTTAAACGTTTTGTTGTCGTTTGAGTAAAGCGCTGAAGTGTAGTTAGCTCTTTCTAAAATAGTTAGACCTTCTCCAACTGAAGAAAGGCGTTTGCGTTGATGTTTTTCTGCGAGGCTTACCTCTTTAATTGAGTCGATTAAATCAATTTGGACTTCAGAAATAATATCATGCTTTGACTTTGAATCTTTAGAAATTTCAGCAGCTTCAAATGCCTTAAACCTTAGCACTGTTAATCTCTCGTGCAACTCTCTTGATAGATCTAGCATTTGATGGACCTCTTCCTTAGAAGCGTCCCCAGAATTAAGCGAATTAACACCATAACTTAGACGTTTAATTAACTCAGAAAGCGGTATGTGATTTTCGCTGTCCATTTACTCTGTAAAGATAGTGTTAAATTAAAAGTCGTCGTCGTCTGGATCATCTAGTTTGTCTGTGTTTTGGCGCCATGAAGGCTTGCTCTTTTGCTCTTTTTCCTTCATCTTTTCTTCTTCTGTTTTATCTTTTGAGAACGCATCTTTAATACGCTTTGCTTCATTTCTAATGGACCTGCGTCTGTGAGCCTTATGAGCTTTCCTATCATAACGGTAGACGGGCTCATCTAACGTTCCGTCCATGCCTAAAAAGAACATATTTCCAAGACCATCATCTTCAATTTCACCAAACTCTCCTTGTTTGTTATCTCTTAGGTCTCTTAGTGCAAAGCCCAAAGTATAGTCAATGCCACCCTTAAAAGTTTGGCGCCCCTCAAGACTTACATTCATAGCAGAAGATTGAATGTTGGTAAAAGGAACACTAACGGTAGACATTGAAACCGAGATAGGAGTTTCGACAAAATCAAATTCAATATCAGCCAACCTACTTCTCAGATCATCTGGATCAACAAGTGGCGCAATTAAACGGTTTTCTTTTAGATAGTTAGCTACATCATCAAAAACTTCTAGGCCCTTTAAGCGCCCATTCGAAATACTAGCATGGAGTTCTGAATCAAATAATTTTGGCAGCCACTTTCCGGCTTTATTCCAAACCATGTTTGCGCTCCCTGCTACTTCGCCCCTCCCTTGAATGTGTTCAGCTCTTAGTACGGTTTGTCCAAAATTGTTATATGTTCGGAAAAGCTCAGAATATGAAAATCCTTCTGCGGCACCTGTTAGACTTAGAAATATTTTATTCAAGGTTGTTTTTAGCTGACCTTGGACGGTCGCCTCACCACCTAGTAAATTAGCTTTAGCAAACGATATTCTCAATTTCTTTGAATTAATTTCTCCTTTGCTAGATGCGTTTTGGCATTCTAGCCCACCCCAAATTAACACATCAGTATTTACAAAGTAATTTAGTGCTGAACCTAGAGGTAAAAGTTTTAGTGGGCCATTTTGACTAGTGTCTGAACTGCTATTTTCCCACCAATTAAAAATGGGATCAACGATAGTGCTTTCTGCAGATATTTTTACTGACCCTTGGATTTTCCCTCCCTTTGAAGCGTCGTCATACGAAATTATCCTACTGCTAACTTCACCAATATTTCCAGCCCAATTATAGTTTAAATCAGAGATTTCAAACACTCCATTTGAAAGACTACAAATCACATTTGAAAGGGTGTATGGGGTTGAATTTAGCGAGCCCTTTATAGATGATGATTCGATTTGAATTTGAGAGGTTTTAAACTCGCCAGAAGGCATCCAGCTTACTAGAGTCGAAAACTTAATGTTGCCTTCGTTGGGCATATAGCTTTGGACTTGGCTAGTAGAATTTGGAATCCACGACAGATAAGATGAGCTTAAATCTAAACTCGCGTCGACATCAAACTCTACAGGCTTTTTGTTCCATGCTTTTGTAGATCCTGAAACCAATGCTTCAAGCCCATTTGAGTTAATTGAAAGATCTTCAAGAGTAAAAGCTACAATGTCCTTTTTGTAATTGAGATCAATCCAGCCTTTTCCTGAGATTTGACCTTTATTATTCAAAGCCAAACCAGTTAATGAAGGTGCAACAGCAAAGTCAGCTTCAGGCAACAGGAAGTCCACTCTTCCAATTTCACGATTAGAATTAAAAAAGAGGTTTGTTGTTCCAGAATAGCTCCACCCATCAAAAGCTTCCTTTTCTAAAAATACAGCTTCCAATTCATCTTTAGAAACATTTGAAAAATGTCCTTTTGCTTCTATGTTGTTTTTGGAAGACCAGCTAAGATCACAAGTAGTGCTGAGATTGTTTAGAACGCCATTTTTTATAGTTGCACTATATAATCCGTCTTCGCTAATTGAATAGCTAGCATCTAACTCGCCGAAAAGCGGCACAAAGATGTCGCTAACGTCATCGTATTTAAAATCCTGAAACGAGATTGAGATTAATCCATCAGAATGAGATGCACTATTTATTATACAAGATGATTTCTCCTTTCCTTTTTCCTTATAAAGAAAGTCGATATTACTTAAATGTATCGATGAAATTTCAAGATTTGTTCTATCTGACACTCTGTTTGAGATTTCATAATTCCATCTGCCTCTAGCAAATTCTTCAATAAGTAATTCACCATTTTTTAAATAAATTGACCTAATCACGGGATCACCAAATAGCACTTCCCATAGTGAGAAAGCTATTCCCAGTTTTGACACGTTTAATAATGTATCTGCTTCAGCTCCAGTTCTAGAAGGAGCCCCTGCAATTCTAACGTCGCTTATGTCGACGCTTACTTGGGGAAATGTAGAAAAGAAACTAACGGCCATATCTCCGACGGCCATTTCAGACTGGATATTATCGCCAATAGAATTGAGGGCAAGTTCTTTCCAAGAATCCCCTTTTACAAACACGACAGATGCTACTCCTATTATTGCGACTAATAGGACAATAAAGATGTAAGCAACTGTTTTTTTAAGGGTCATCTTACATAATCTCCAAGGTGAGTAACACCACCTTCATTTAACAACTTTCTGAAGGTTGAGTTGTTTTCTGGTTTTAGAATTATTTCTTCAGTTTCTAATGACCCACCGCCTTTATTAATCACGTCAACAGAGTCAGCCCCCAGTATCTCTTCCCATATTTTGATTTTTGCCTCATTGGACCCGTCAAACTTATATACTGCTAGTACAGCACCATTTTTTTTAGCGAGTGTTAGACTATATCTACCCTTGTCTTCTACCAATGAATTTAAAATGTAGAAACCATTAAATTTTCTCAACAGGTTTTGTTCATTGATGACGATGTTTTCATCTCCCATGTCTACGAACTGAGATGAGATAGTGATTTTTTCAGCTAACTCATCGTTATCACCCTTGTAAAACCATTCCCCTTGAAGCTCTTTTGGAAATGTTGTTTTATTGGGCCTGTTGAACGGCATTGGTTCAATAAAAGTTACTTGAACACACCTAACCATTAGAAATGTTAGGACACAAAATAAGAGTAAGGTGGATTTCTTCATGTCAATTAAATTATGATTGCGATTACACCAACAACTGAACAGTAAACGGCAAACCATAGAAGGTTAGTACCCTTTACAAGTTTAATCATTAGCTTGCAGGCGAGTAATCCAGATATAAATGCTGAGATTACTCCTACTAAATATCCAAGCATAGGGCCTGACGCTATTACTCCTTGTTCAACCATATCTTTGCATTCTAGAAGTGTTGCCCCGAGTATTACCGGGAGCGCCATTAAGAAGCTAAACCGAGCGGCTTCGCTTCGCGAAATTCCTAACAGTAAAGCAGTGCTAATTGTTGACCCAGATCGGCTTATTCCAGGGAGTATTGCAAACGCTTGGGATATGCCAATCAATGTTGCGCTTTTTACATTAACACCCTTTTCTAAATCTGAATTTAGCTTTTGAGAAATTGCAAGGATTAGAGCTGTAACCAAAAGCATATATCCGACAAAATGTGTGCTATCAAAAGATTCGATTTGGTCTTTTAAAGTAAATCCAACAGCTGCGGAAGGGATACAACTAAGAGCTAAAAACCCAATGTATTTTATTGATTTGTCTGATGAAGAGCTAAAAACTCCACGGAATAAATCGACAACATCTTTTCTGAATACTATGAGGGTGCTCAGCGCAGTCGCAAAATGAACTAAAATTTTGAAGGTGATATCATCACTCTGAATGCCCATGAGTTCAGAACAAAGGGTAAGGTGGCCAGAGCTAGATACGGGGAGGAATTCGGTAAGCCCTTGAACAAGGCCTAGAATCAAATAGCTTATGATCTCCTCTATCACGGTTTTTTAAGGATTGCGTATAATATGGTTCCGTATCCTGTTAGTACGGTAATAGGCGCAAGAGTGATCCTACGTGAGCTAAAGATTTGGTCTGCGTAGAACTCGTTTGGGTTATCTGAGCCTCCTCCACTCATCAATAGGTAGCCTATAATTAGAAGCGCAATGCCGGCCCCGAGCAAGAGATAATTCTTTTTTGAAAATGCGAAATTTGAGTTACTCATAATGCGAAATTAAATTAATGAAGCTTGCCTAAATCAAGTCTAAGATATCTGTTTACAGCAAGAGTTGTTGATACAATGCCCATTAGTCCGCCAATTAAAGTTAAGCTAGCAGTCAGAATGCCGACAAACTCCGGTGTTAGAGAAATAGAGGCTTCTGGAGAATATGATTTTAGAAGTGTAAGCCCGCACATAATTAATGCAAGTGAAAGAAAGCCAGATGTAACACCAAGTATAACACCTTGTTTGATAAATGGCTTACGAATGAAGCTAGGCTTTGCTCCTACTAACTGCATGTTTCTGATTAGGAACCTCCTTGCATATACAGTCAATCTTACTGTATTATTCATAAGAGCTAGAGCAATTAGAAAGCAAATTCCTGCAAAACTTACTATTGGGTAAAAGAGTTTCAGGATGGATTTTTCAATTTTTGCAAGTAGATTGTTTTGCCAAACTACTTCGCTAACTCCATGAATATCATTAATTCTATCTGCAAGTGCAGGCAGTTTGTCCGAAGTTCCCCAATCCCCTCGGACCTTTACATCCATTGCGGGAGGTAACGGCACATATCCAAGAAAATCGATAAAATCCTCCCCTAGATTTTTTTCGAGTTTTTCTGCTTCTGATTTTGGGTCCAGATATTTGGCGTCTTCAACTGCGACATCTGATTCGACAGAAGCGAGGGCAGTTTTTAAAATGGCATTATCAAGATCTCTTTGAAAATACACTTGAATTCTAACCTCTTGCCTTAATTGCTTTTCCCACCTAGAACCCAACA
>MDTD01162962.1_pt1 | contig 10602 bp, 9 predicted proteins | sample 811221 | NCBI WGS metagenome assembly MDTD01 (sample SAMN05326646, study PRJNA326480) | marine metagenome | isolation source: seawater | place: Pacific Ocean: South West | collected 2011
CGCAGCGAACGCAGTGGATAGTAAACCAATTACTGAAAGGACAACTACTAGTAATTTTTTACGATTCTGCATCCTGCCTCCTAGAGATGTAACAAATAATGTACACCGAAAAATGATGATGAGGAATTCATGATATTAACGGATTAAGGGTTTGTACTTTATTCGAGTGGGCTGGCTTGTTCCACCTCGTTCCTTGCGAATGAATGCTTCGTATTCGCTGAAATTACCTTCGAACCACCTGACAAAAGAGTCACCCTCAAATGCAAGCACATGGGTGGCGACACGATCAAGAAACCATCGGTCGTGACTGATGATCACTGCACAGCCTGCAAAATTTTCAAGACCACCTTCTAAAGCTCTCAATGTATCTACATCGAGGTCGTTGGTTGGCTCATCAAGGAGCAAAACGTTAGCCCCACTTTTAAGAATTTTTGCGAGATGGACTCTATTGCGCTCACCTCCAGAGAGATTTCCTACAAATTTTTGCTGATCAGACCCTCTGAAGTTAAATGAAGCAGTGTAAGCACGCCCATGAATCTCTCTTTTGCCGATAATTAGATTATCGAGGCCCCCGGTGATTTCTTCGTAGACGGTTTTCTCAGGGTCAAGTGCGTCACGTGATTGGTCAACATATCCCAGCTCCACTGACGAACCCGTAATGATGCTTCCACTATCTGGAACTTCTTCGCCGGTAATCATCCGAAATAATGTTGTTTTCCCAGCTCCATTAGCGCCAACAATCCCCACAATCCCAGCTGGAGGAAGAGAGAAACTCAAATCATCAATGAGAAGCTTATCGTCAAAGCCTTTAGACAGTCCCTTCACTTCAATAACCTGATCACCTAAGCGATTATCAGCGTGAATATTTATTTGAAGCTCACGCTCGGTTTGATCTTCAACTTTGGATTCAGCCAAGAGCTTCTCATACGCGGCCAATCGTGCTTTCCCCTTTGCCTGCCTTGCTTTCGGGGCCATCCTTACCCAATCTAACTCGCGCTCTAAAGTACGTTGACGAGCAGTGTCTCGGTTCTTTTCAGATGCTAGACGTTGATTTTTCTGTTCGAGCCAACTGGAGTAGTTCCCATGGTACGGAATACCGCGCCCCCGGTCGAGTTCGAGAATCCACTCAGCAACGTTATCGAGAAAGTACCGATCGTGAGTTATAGCAACAACGGTTCCAGCGTATTCTTGAAGATGTCGCTCTAGCCAAGCGACTGATTCCGCATCGAGGTGGTTAGTTGGTTCATCAAGGAGCAGCAGATCGGGCTGGCTAAGAAGTAACTTACATAATGCGACTCGCCGTTTCTCTCCCCCCGATAGGGAATCAACATTCATTTCCGCAGGTGGAAGCCTGAGCGCATCCATCGCTATTTCGATTCGACGCTGAAGATCCCACGCCCCAGCAGTTTCTATTTCCTTCTCTAGCGATGACTGAAGGGATCCCAGTTTTTCAAAATCAGCATCAGGGTCAGACCACTGGGAAAGAACGGCGTCATACCGAGCTAGAAGATCCGCAACTTCGCCCACCCCATCCATGACATTCTCATAAACCGTCTTTTCAGGATTCAACTCAGGTTCCTGCGGAAGAAATCCGACCGTGTATGGGGGAGTGAGTCTTGCTTCACCGCTAAATCCGTCATCAATACCGGCCATAATCTTGAGAAGAGATGACTTTCCAGCGCCATTTGCTCCAAGAACACCTATCTTGGCTCCCGGGAAAAAAGAGAGACTGATATCTTTTAAGACATCTCTGTCAGGTGGATAGAACCGAGAGCATTTGTGCATGGTAAAGATATATTCAGATGCCATGCACTGAGGTTACTTCTCATTAGAGGTAATTCCGCATCAGAGCAGTTATGGCAAGCGACAAAATCCGTTCTATGCTCAAAACCGATGATAACGGCTGTGCTTTTTGACTTTGGAGGAGTAATAACTTCAAGCCCATTTGAGGGGTTTGCTGCCTACGAGAGAGAAGCTGGCCTTCCCCAAGATTTAATTCGAAAGATAAACAGTACCGACCCAGATAATAATGCTTGGGCGAAATATGAAAGAAGTCAGATTACAAGAGAAGAGTTTTTGCAACTATTCGCCTCTGAAGCCGCCGCTCTCGGACATGAAGTTGACTCCGAACGAGTTTTGCAATGTTTATCGACTCAGATCCGGCCAAAGATGGTCCAGACTGTACAACGGCTAGCCAAAACCTATAAGACGGCTATTTTGACCAATAACCTCATCGATGTATCTGAGGAGGATATAAACCCTGGGCCCTCACGTGAGCACTTAGGAAGTGTTTCCGCTGTAGTTGATGCGATTATTGAATCCTCAAAGATAGGTGTCCGAAAACCAGACAAAGCGTTCTATCGCATCGCTTGTGAAGAATTAGATGTTACACCGGACGAATGTGTCTTTCTTGACGATCTGGGGATAAACCTAAAACCTGCGAGGGCTATAGGGATGACAACAATCAAAGTAGAGAGTGAGCCACAAGCGCTTCATGACCTCGGAGCAGTTCTCAACGAAGATTTAACGAGCTGAACAACTTCTATTCTGGACTCTGAGTAGTTTCTCCAGCAGCTTCGTAGGCTAGGCTACTCGAATGCGAATAGTTACATGGAACGTGAACTCATTGAAAGCGAGACTACCGAGAGTCCGTGAATGGTTAGAGATAATGCATCCTGACGTTCTTTGCATCCAGGAGACAAAGCTTGCAGAAGAGGCATTCCCAACAAGCGAATTTACTGCACTTGGGTATGAAAGCGTCCACCATGGTCAGGGTCAGTGGAATGGGGTAGCAATTCTTAGCAAAGTCGGGATCGAAGACGTGGTAGCAGGTTTCTCAGATGGGGGCGAACCCGATCCAGACGCAAGAATTATCTGGGCTACTTGTGGAGGGGTTCGTGTGGCCAGCGCCTACATCCCCAACGGAAGAGAAGTTGGACATGAACACTATGCCTATAAGCTTTCGTGGTTAGCACGACTGAAGTCTCATCTCGAAATAAACCATGATCCTCAAGATAATGTTGCTGTCCTAGGTGATTTTAATGTCGCTCCGGAAGATAAAGACGTATGGGATCCGAAAGCGTTTAAAGGAGCTACGCATGTCAGCAAGCCAGAACGTAACGCCTTTGAGGAAGTCCTTGATTGGGGCCTCCACGATGTTTTTCGAAATCACTATCCGAGCGAAGAAGGACTCTATACATTTTGGGAATATATGGCCGGTAGGTTCCATAAACGCGAAGGCATGCGCATAGATTTTATTCTCGCAACGGAGTCACTATCAGCACAATGCAAACTTGTCCTTGTAGATAGAAATGCAAGGAAGGGTGAAAAGCCATCAGATCATGCCCCCTTGCTAGCTGAGTTTGTTTAGTATCTTCGCTCAGCTAGTTCAGATCAGGCTTCTTGATAAAATTTCCCGCGATCTCTGCACTGGTTGGAAGTAAACCGCTAGGGCCTATAACGGTTAACTGATCGTCTGCCAGAAGCGTTGTTTCGTTCAGAGGCTGGATGATTTCTCCTCTTCGGTATATTGCCTCTATGTGGAGCTCCTGATCTAAGTGGAGCTCTTCGATGGTTTTGCCGATTAGTGCTCCGATTTCTGCTTCTGGGAGAAGCAGGTATTGTCCTACTTCTAGACCTGGAAGTAAGGCTTCTTTCACTTCTGACTCAAAAGATGCTTCTGCTACGACCATAGCGTCGTCTGTATGCAGGTATGCCGCTAGTTCTCCCGCAAGTCGTAAAGACCTGCCTGGCTTTTTAGCAGTGCCAGCTAAGAAGAATAGGGCGTTTACCATTTCATTTCTGCCTCCCCATTCCGCAGGGATCACGATCCCCGTTTCGCTGTGAACAATCACGAGATGGTCAACCTCAGAATCATCAAAGAAAGCAACAGGTGTTGCCGTGGGGTGGGTTTCTGAAGGTTGAATCCAGAGAGAGCCTGTTTCAAGAAACCGCTCACGAACATCATCAGGGTCCACACGGAGTATGTTGCTCAAGACTTGAGATGCCCTAGTTGCTGCTTCCGTGATATCGCCATCTTCTGGGACAGAAAGAACAGTGGCACGGGCTATTAAACCTGCATAGTCATCCTCTGACCGTAACCCATGGCTTTGCATAGCTGCTGAAATTTCCCTATCGACGCTTGTATCGGCAGCCTGTCCGAGCCTTTCGAAGATGTGATGGATAGCTCCAGCAGTTTGCTTAACTTTTTTACTTCCGAAGTAATGGAACCAAAGCATTGTTACAGCTATCGATACGCAAACAAGAACAATTGGCAGTATCCCTAATTTAAATATCAAATAGATGGACAATATGATCCCGAAGATATGCAAGTAGGGGAATAATGGCGAGCGAAATCCAGGGGCATATGAGTTAATCCGTGCACCTCGAAGAACAATCACGGCGAGATTAACTAGTGCGAGCTTTACAAGCACGAATGCGCTGGCGAGTTTCGCAATAGCTCCAGCACCAAATACAACCACAATTACAGTCATACCAATGCCTGTCAGTATTATTCCCCAAATAGGTGTATCAAATCGGCTCATTTTCAAAAAGGAGTCGCTCATCAATCCATCTCGGCTCATCGCCATCGGGTATCGCGCAGCTGACAAGATTCCTGCGTTTGCGGCAGATGCAAAAGCTGCAAGAGCAGCCGCAATGACAAATCCAGCTCCAACAGCTGGCATGTATGTTTCAGCGGCGGTATGAAGCGGCGCTAAGTCTCCATAGAGGTCTGATTGGGGGATAACTGCTACTACTACGAGCATCCCTAGCGTATAAACAACAGTGCTCACGAAAAGAGAGAGAATTACACCAAGAGGAATATTTCGCGAAGGATCTTCGACTTCCTCTGCCATGCTTGCAACCTTGGTTAACCCACCGTAACTAACGAAAACCAGTCCGATAGCCGCAATTAAGCCCTCACTCCCTTTACTGAAGAAAGGTTCAAAATCTCCAGCAGCATTTCCTACTTCTGGCATCCCTGTCGCCAAAAACCACACAACTACTACTAGGAGGAACCCGACCATGGCGAGCTGGATAGATACACCTGTCTTGGATCCAACAATATTTAGCAGGGTGAAGAGCGCAATCAATATCACTGCCGTCAGCTTGCTAGGAAGGTCTATTCCAATCAGGGCTAAATATGCGCTCATAGCTACGAGAGCAAACGCATCCTTCATTACTAGTGACAGCCAGGTAGCGACACTCGTTACTGTTCCCCCTGCTGGGCCAAGAGCCCGTGCTAGGAAATAATACAGCCCTCCTGCTCGTGGCATAGCAGTTGAGAGCTCAGCGACAGAAAGCATCGCAGGTAACGCTAAAAGTCCGGCTATCAAATATGCGAGAATTGCAGAAGGGCCGGCTTTTGCTGCGGCGAAACTTGGGAGAAAGAACAGTCCTGCACTGATAGTTCCGCCAGTGCTAATCACAAATACATGCCCAAGTCCAAGAGACCTTTTCAGGCTAGTAGGTGACTTTTCGTTATCGCCCATGTGAAACCTTAACAACTTCTCGTTCTAGATTTAGGGTTTTCAATCATTTTCGTTAGAAAGGATGCTGATAAGTTCATCCCCATATCTTGCGACGTTGAAGGTACTTAATTGCGGAACTCTTTCTAGCTGGTTTTTGGTTTTCGGTTTTCGGGCTATTAACTCTTCAAAGGCCTCGTCAGAGATCACATCGCTAGGTTTAACGTCAGCCGCTAACGCTCTGGATTCTCTCCAGCTATTGAGGTCATTTCGCAGTTGGGAGCTTGGTGGCGAAGGTTTATCGTTAGGGAAAATCTGGTTGCGGAGTATCTGAATCCGCTCTCGAAGCGGAGCTCCTTTCATGATTTGGTCGTTAGCGGCGACCATAGATCGAGATATTTCTTTCAAGTAGGGCGAAGCTCGACGACTTATTTTTTTAGTCCCAAATGTTCTTTGTCGCGCCCAAGAACAATGCAGCTGATCTTGGGCGCGCGTCATAGCTACGTAAAGAAGGCGTCGTTCTTCATCTAAGGAAGATTCGGAAACAGCATGAGAGATGGGACTAAATCCTTCTTCCAGTCCTGCAATGTAAACAACTGGCCATTCAAGTCCCTTTGCTGCATGGAAAGTAGTGATAGTGACTGAGTTTCTCTCAACAGAGTTGTGAACTTCAGTGGCGGTTTCATGATCCATGGGGCTGGTAAAAGGGATAGAGAGTTCATTGAAAATGTTGGCAATTTGGCTTATCTGGGTATGTGTTCTTACAAGCACGGCTTGGCCCGACAATCTTCCAGACTGGAGACCCCTCTCTTTGATTTTTTTTGCAATATATGAAACTTCAGCGGAGCAATCATTTGCTTGGTATATGGACGGGGTCTCGCCATCTGGTTTATGCGTATGCATGGCGTTACCCTTTTTGAGGAGCGAGGATGCAGACTCTAGTATCTTCGAAGTTGAGCGAAAATTTTCGTTGAGTTCAACTGTTGTGCTGTTTGGAAAGTACTCATCAAAATTTTCCAGGTATTTTGCATCGGCTCCATTCCATGAATAGATGGCTTGGTTAGGGTCCCCAACTACGCAAATTGAGCTATCTGGTCCTAGCCAAGACCGTAAAAGGGCGAACTGTAAAGGGTTTACATCCTGGAACTCATCAACGAAGATATAGCGGTATTTCCATTGACGCCCTGCAGCGTATTCGGCATCGTTTGTGAGATCTGCAATTGCGTATTCCAACATATCGTCAAAGTCGATAAGATTCCTTTTCTTCTTTTCCTGGGAGAATTTGTGCAAGAATTCGCTAATTTGACTCACGCCAGCAGATGGATCACGTCGGGCGGCTTCCGCTGCAGAAGGGTAAGTTTCAGGGGTTAGTCTTCTAGCTGTAGCCCAGTTAACTTCGTTTATCGTTGATTCTCGATCTTCAAAAGAAAACTGTTTGGGGAGAATAGGGTTGAGAATCCGTTTACGGTTCTCCAAAATTGAAGGTACACGCGGGAGGTCCAAATCTTTCCAGCGTGTTTGCAGTTGTGCATAAGCTAAGGCGTGGAAGGTGCCTGCAGTTACTGGGCTAGAAAGTCCCAGCGCCTGTAGACGCTCCTGTAGCTCTTCGGCAGCTTTTTTTGTAAAGGTTAGACATAAGGCATGCTCTGGTTCTATGCGTAAAGCTTTGCTTTGGTGGGCAATTCGATGAGTCAAGACACGGGTTTTCCCTGAACCAGCTCCAGCTAAGATCTTTAATCTATTTGCGTCATTTTTTACCGCGTCATACTGTGCGGGAGTTAAATCGTTATTTTGTTGCTCCACGGGGGAAGACTATCGCTAGATTGTCGTCTGAGCCTAAAAAAGAAGCACTCTTGATGCAAAATATTTTATCTACAGTCTGCTGCGTGGGGTGGAGTCGGTTATGGTTGCGGTGTCCATGAAAAGAGCAAATGTCTTGCCTAGCAAAGATAGAGCTTGCCGAACTTGGGAGGGCTAAAGAATGGGGCCATTAGAAGGAAAGAAAATAATAGAGATAGCGGGTATAGGCCCAGGGCCGTTTTGCGCGATGGTGCTTTCAGATCTTGGGGCGGAAGTCATTAGGGTCGATCGAGTATCAGCTGTCCCAAATGAATTCCCTTTAACCCCAGGTGTAGATCTATTAAACCGCGGCAGGAAATCAGTTGCATTTGACCTCAAGAACCAAGAGGGAATTAAGGCACTGCTTCGGTTAGTGGAAGAAGCGGACGCTCTTATTGAAGGTTTTCGCCCAGGTGTAGCTGAGCGTCTGGGGATTGGCCCTGAGAAATGTTTGGAGAGAAACCCTCGGTTGGTTTATGGAAGGATGACCGGCTGGGGACAAACTGGGCCATATTCGAGTATGGCTGGTCATGATATTAATTACATAGCGCTGTCAGGTGTGCTTGGGGCAATTGGAAGAGAGGGAGAAGCTCCAGTCCCTCCAGTAAACCTTGTAGGAGACTTCGGAGGGGGAGGAATGCTCCTAGCTTTGGGGATCTGCGCCGCATTTGTTGAAGTTCAAACAAGTGGAAAAGGACAGGTAGTAGATGCAGCTATGACTGATGGGTCAGCACTTTTAGCGACAATGATCCACACGTTTCTTTCCATGGGAGTATGGGGCGATCGTGGGACGAATATGCTTGATACCGGTGCCCCTTTCTACGATGTTTATGAATGTGCTGATGGCGAATACATTTCGTTAGGCTCCATAGAGCCGCAGTTCTATGCAGAGCTTTTGAGAATAACTGGTCTTGATCAAGAAGAACTTCCGAAACAGATGGATCGATCTCAGTGGCCAAAGATGAAGGAAAAGATAGCTGAAACTATCCGCACCAAGTCACGTGACCAGTGGGTTGAACTGATGGAAGGGACCGATGTTTGCTTTGCTCCGGTTCTCTCGCCTTCAGAGGCATATGCTCACCCCCACAATGTCGAACGCGAAACATTTATTGAGGTCGCTGGGGTTAAACAACCTGCGCCGGCACCGAGATTTAGTCGAACTCCAGGAGCCATTGATGGACCACCACCTCACCCAGGTGAGCACACCGAAGAAGTTTTATCTAGCTGGGGATTTTCTGAAAATGAAATTCAGAATTTACGAAAAATAGATGCCGTAAAGTAGCAAACTTTTCCCCTTTCGCTTGTCCAACTGCCATTCAACTCTTGTTTTCATACTTTCTAGTGCCATGATTGTTGTATGACAGTGATTAAAATTAATGCAATAACAGTTCCTTCAGAACATGGGGAAGAAGTAGCAAAGAGGTTTGGAGATCGAGTTCATTCTGTAGATGATGCTCCAGGGTTTCAAGGTTTTGAACTGCTCCGACCTGATGATGAAAGGAACCAATGGCTAGTAGTGACGCGTTGGGCTGATGATGCATCATTTGAAGCTTGGCGGAACTCAGATCAAGCCGCCCACGCCCATCAGTCCTCATCTGGAGAGAAACCTCCAAAGCATCTCGGATTGTCAGCGGAACTTTGGCATTATGTCGTTGAAGTATCCTCTCCAGGAAATACAGGGTGACACTTCTCTTAACTATTCGTGAGGTTCATACAGCGTTTGCTTTCGTGGTTATTTTCTCAAATGCGCTCGCAGCGCTTCTAGCATTTGTAGTGAATAAGACTAGAGTCTACGGGGGTCGCCCTTTTTGGCTCTATGTAGCCTTGGCGCAAACTACGGTCTTTGTTCAAGCAATTCTTGGAGTTGCCTTACAGTCCGATGAGAATTTACCGCCGAGAGATTTCCACTATTTGTATGGATTCTCAATGATTGTTTTTGTGGCTTTACTTTATGGATATAAGACACAAGTTGGAGAGAAGCGCTACCTTCTGTATGGGTTTGGGAGTCTCTTCATTATGGGACTAGGAATCCGGGCTTTTTTCATCGGGGTTTAGTGCGTGGGGGGTAGTTGGATAACATCAAAGTTCCGATTTGTAACTTCTGCTGGCAGACTTACGTATGGAAAAATTTACTTTAGTAACTGGGGGCACAGGGTATATTGGCAGCCATACTTCTGTAGCGTTAATGGAGGCCGGATATCAGGTCGTCATTGTCGATAGCCTTGTAAATTCTTCCAAAAAAGTCTTATCCCGAATTGAACAAATTACAGGATCTGCGCCGGTTTTTGTTGAAGCAGACCTTCGAGACACATCGACGATGATCGAAATATTTCGCGACTATCCAATTACTTCAGTTGTCCATTTTGCAGGACTTAAGGCAGTAGGAGAATCAGTCGAAGAACCAGTCAAGTATTACGATAACAATCTTGGCTCAACGCTCAGCCTGTTAGATGCTATGGCCTCGTCTGAGGTGTCAACACTAGTTTTCTCATCATCAGCAACTGTTTATTCGCCTTCTGAGATTGCGCCATTTGATGAAGTGGCGGAACTCGGTCCGACGAACCCCTATGGGATGTCAAAGTACTTTATTGAGCAAATACTTTCCGACGTTGCTTTAGGAGATGATGGGTGGAGTATTGGTCTTCTTCGTTACTTCAATCCGATTGGAGCTCACCCAACAGGATTAATTGGAGAAATGCCAACTGGAATTCCAAATAACCTTGTGCCGTATATCATGCAGGTCGCAGCAGAGAAACTAGAGAAACTCTTCATTTTTGGAGACGATTATGAAACGCCGGATGGAACATGTATACGGGATTATATTCATGTCGTTGACTTAGCCCGAGGACATTTGGCTGCACTTCGATTTTTAGAAGATGCAAACGGTAGTCATGTATGGAACCTTGGGACAGGTAAGGGCTCGTCTGTACTTGAACTGGTCAAGATGGTAGAGGAAGTAATTGGAAAGCCTATCCCCAGAGAGGTTGTGGGAAGGCGGAGCGGAGATATTCCGGTTGTCTTTGCAGATGTAGAGAAAGCATCAAATGAGCTTTCTTGGAGGGCGGAGAACACGCTTAAGAAAATGTGCATCGACCATTGGAATTGGCAAAGGCAAAATCCTGATGGGTACCTGTAACTTCTTCTAGTCCCTAAGAACTCGATCGAGATAGGGGGTTGAGAAGTGGCCATCCGGATCTAGTCTTTCAAGGGCTATTTGAAACTTATTCCATTCAGGGTAAAGAGGTGATAGGTCTTCGCTGGTTCGGGTATGCATTTTCCCCCAATGCGGTCGTCC